>Ga0115013_10000353_pt1 | contig 28173 bp, 21 predicted proteins | sample SouAtlMetagenome_2_FD_88686 | JGI IMG/M metagenome (GOLD analysis project Ga0115013, IMG submission 88686) | Marine eukaryotic phytoplankton communities from Atlantic Ocean - South Atlantic ANT15 Metagenome | ecosystem: Environmental > Aquatic > Marine > Oceanic | place: South Atlantic Ocean...
AGAACCCAATCGACAACTCGACCAAAAATCTTGTTCATAGACATACAGTACAATAAGATTTACCCAAACGCTGGGGTGGAAAGAAGAATCTAATAACAGGTACACAAATATACGGCTATCTACTCTTTCACCTCGAAGATTGACAGGCGACACACTCTCATGTTCTCAAAGTTCATAAATATTCTACATTTGTGAATTCTTCGTCATCATCTTCGAACATTTCGGGCATTCTACCTTCCCTTCGTTCTTTCTCAATTACGGCCTTCATTATAGCAGCTTTCATCGGATTCAACACCACACCCATTTCTTCATTTCCATCAAGCACTCCCACATGCACCGCACATCCAAGAGCAACTGCCTCATCTGGATCAACAGATCTTTGTGGGGTGACCCCTGTTAGTGACGCGATAATGCGTCCGATCGTTGGCATACGCGTTGCACCACCTACCAATACAACACGGGAGATTGGTCTACCCGATATTCCATCAGTTCGAACTTTCGCTGTACTGTCTAGCTGTTGAGACTTTGCTTTCCGGGACTCTTCTCGATACTTTCGTTCCTGCTTGGCTAATTGTCGAGCCTTTTTTCTTCCTTTTTGTTGAGCCTTCTTTGCAGCTCGAATATCTATACTTCCACCACCATTAAAATTGTCCGACTGTTCCATTGGACTGTCACCCATGTTGTCATCGACACTATCGTCGGAATAGAAATTTTGAAATTCTGCTAATTCTTTCTCCCTTTCAATTGCAGTTTCAGCTACACTAGGCCTTGTATCGCCAGGTAACATTGCTCCGGACATTATTGCAACTTCGCGAATCGGTCGAATGAGATCCTGGAATTCATCGGCGCAAAGCTTTTCCATCTCTGTACGAGAGAGATGATGAAAACTGTGTGTTGAATTATTGTCTTCACCTGTTGTAAAATCTACTCCTTGAAAGCATGTGTCTTCTTTTTCTTGGGACGGTGTCACAATAACTTCGCTCCCTTTATTTAACTTTAACCAGCCATCCTCTGTCATGGGAAGTACAAAATTGACAGCACGATTATTACTGAGAGCGATCCGTATCGATTCAGCAGCTTTCAGTATTTTTCCACTCGAATCTTCTGACTTGCAACATCTATTTGTCAGCTTCGATAAATGTTTCGCGATTTTAGCGTCGAAATTTGTCCCTCCTAGTTGTGAATTGCCTGCAGTACAAACGATTTCTGTTACTCCATTTCCAACTGTAAGCACGCTCACATCATATGTGCCACCCCCTAAATCAAAAACAAGAACCAATTCTTCTTCCTCTCCTATGTCTTTATCGACACCATAAGCCAAGGCTGCAGCTTCGGGTTCTCTCAATAATTTGACTTTGTCGATACCACATGCTTCTGCGGCACGAATAGTAGCTTCTTTCTGAGCATCGTTGAAATAGGCAGGTATGCCAACGACAGCTCTGGTGATCGAACATTCTGTATGTTCTGTAGCAATTTTCACCAGTCGTTGGAGAACACAAGATGAAATATACTCTGGTGAAATATATTCTTTCCCTGTTTTTGCTTTACCATTTAAAGAAAACAATTTTGTTGGGTAATTATCGGCATCTTCTAGTATTTTTATCAAGGACGGCCCCTTCTTTTTCTTCTTCTTTCTGGAGCCTTTCTTTTTCTTCTTTTTGAAGTCACTTTCGCTCTCAACTTCTTCGCCGCAAAGATCGGGTACCAAGTGTGGGACAACTTCTCTAGTTTCATCCGAAAGGTTGTTAAAGCTAGTACCAATTACTCGTTTGACATGTCGATAGGCAGTCTCTTTTTGCGTGTTTTCCCAATTGAGAGCCTCCATTCCAACGAGAAGCTCCGTATTGTCATCAAAGGCGACTACCGACTTCATAGTTCTTCCATTATTGGGAATCTCGATAATTTGCGGCACGTTATTTTTGTCCAGAAAGGCTACCGCAGAATTTGTCGTCCCGAGATCTATCCCAACACCAATTTCGGTGGCTAGGAGTCCACACGGAAATTTCCGTCTACCTGATTCAGAATATAGACCATGGGCACTGTTTTGCCCCCCATTTTGGTAGATACTGCGAACAAAACCAGAAATCGGGGAAGCAAAAACCAAGGCGATTGTGATCTTCAATGGGAGCAGAGAGCAAGAACGCGGAGAGAAGAGTGACGTTTGAATGAACGATTTTAGACGCATCGCCAATTATCTTGGGATAAATTCAACGCCTTGTAGCACACTGATGAACGGTCGGTAGAGAGAATGACAGATTTGAGGTGTTTTGCAATACCCGAGCGTCTAAGGAGAACTAATGGAAAGTCAAAAATGAGAGACAAAAATACAGTCGTACAATTTTTTTGATGGGTCCAAATAGATGGCTACAAATACACAGTAAAACGAAAGCAGTCGTGGATACTACAATAGTTTTTTTCCAAGTCAAGAAGAAAACGAAATTAAATCCAGTATTAGAAGATGATGCGATAAATCAACAGTTGCTATGAGCATATCCACATTTTTAGTAACACAATAGTCGAAGAAAATATGGTTTAATACACTATTTAATCGCTGCTTTCAAATTTTGTCAAAACGAATCTGGTCTCGACAATCAAATGCGGCATAGGTTTTCTTCTCTCTATAGAATTATGCAAAAACACCTTCATATACATGTTTAAGTTTGTATACTTAGTCATAGGATACAACAGCGCGCAAACATTGTCCAGAATGTAGAGCATCGATTGCTAAGTTGGTTTTCATCACTCCATTGAAATTGTGTGTAATGAAGTGATCGACGTTGAGACTCCCGTTCAGCATTCTTTCGACAAGCTTTGGAACATCTGTGCGACTTTTGAATCCTCCGAATGCAGTCCCTTTCCAAACTCTACCAGTTACAAGTTGGAATGGACGGGTACTAATTTCATGACCCGAAGCTGGAAAAAAGAAAGACATTGTAAATTTACAGCTTCTTTGTTTTGGGTCACTCAAACGACCAAACTCTTCAACTCACCTGCAACACCAATGATACAAGATACCCCCCAACCTCGATGGGCACACTCCAATGCGCTTCGCATCACATTCACATTCCCGGTGCAATCAAAACTATAATCAACACCCCAATCAGTCATTTTTCCAGCAATATGCTTCTGGATTGGAATGTCACCGAGTGTCTTTGGATCAACACAGTCCGTCGCTCCTAATTTTTGGGCAATTTCAAACTTATCGGCATTGATATCAATGGCGATAATTCTTTGAGCTCCGGCCATCTTGGCACCTTGAATCACAGCAAGACCAACTGCCCCAAGACCAAAAACAGCAACAGTAGAATTTGTTTCAACCTTGCAAGTGTTCCAGACAGCGCCAAGCCCTGTCGATACACCGCATCCGAAAAGACAAGCCTTTCTGAGATCAGCTTTAGGGTTGATTTTGGCGCAAGAAATTTCAGCGATGACGGTATATTCGCTCATAGTGCTACATCTGCGGGAATATATGATTGCCAGAAGCGTCGATAATGATAGTGACAATTAAAGATCCATGGTTGTATTTCAGGAAAAAAAAACAAAAAGAGGTTATTCTCATATCCCCAGATGCAATCTGGAAGGAAAAAATATGTTCCAAGTACTGAACTGTTGTTCAGACGTTGTACGTACCCCATAAAGTGGAAAATATCCTTCCCTTCGCTGTCTTTAAATCTTACTGTCCCATCTGGCATAACTCCTTGCCCCTGAGTACTTCTAATTTTTGGGCAAAGATTGGTCTTCGGACTCTGGCAAAAAACGCAATCAGTTTCACAACACTGCGGTGTATAGCACGGAACAACGACATCACCCACTTTCACGCTTGTCACCCCCGGTCCAACGGATTCGACGATGCATCCCGCCTCGTGCCCAAGGATACAAGGGAATAATCCTAGTATAAGGTACAAATGGCTTAAAAATTAGAATTCCTGTAACATAAAAGAAGATGTTGATGCATAAACTCTTGAGCAGTCGTGCTTATTCGTACCTTCTGGGTCGTGACCATCTAGAGTGTAGATATCAGTATGACACACTGCGTGTATAGATAGTAAAGAAAGGAGAAAGAGAAATTTCACATCATCAGAAGAGGCGTTTTCATTCGCATCAAGTTTAATAACTATCATAGCTCTCTTTAACGCAAATGATGCACTCACATGCATTCGTTTTCACTTTTACTCGAACTTCACCGGCCCTGGGAGGCAAGACGGTAATAGTCTCTTCGACCAGGGGTTGTTTGGGCGCACGAGCAACCATCGCCTTTTTGATTTCAATGGTGGTATGACATCGGAGAATTGATGCAAGTGGAAGGGAAATACAACAACACAACAATAAATGAGAGAATGATCGCAGTGCCGAACCACATCAATCGCAATGGGTTCCGATTTGACAAATACGCCAGGGAATACTCAAAACGAAGGTCTATCTTACCTTGCATTGAATAGGTTTTCCTTCGGTCGACATTTTCTAAATTTTGCTTGGTCTGAATACTTTTTGGTATATGGTTTGTGTGGTTTGGGCTTTGTGAGAGTTGAAGAATTCTGACTGTGAAAATCTCAACTTCGCCGGTGGATTTTCGTTGGAGGACATTCCATCGCTCTTGATTGATGTGTTACAAAGAAGACGAGAACCCAAAAAGATCGGAATTTTCCAACTAGATAGGGTTAGGGTTGATTCATACGTTTTTGTACCGGGACTAAGACTGCCTTCGAACCAGATACTACCAGAAACTAACAACTAATAAGATGCTATTCTACTACTAAATCGATGGAGGCATAGCGCCCAACACCTGTGTTATAAGTGAGCACCTCTAGATCCCTTAAAAGGTAAAGAATGATTCATTGCTACTTTCACTCAGCCATCACAACATAGGATGAGGAACCTCGCGCTGCTTTTACTGATCCTCTGTCTCCAAGAGTTTCAGGCATATAGCAACCAAAAACAAAAATTGGAACTATCGAAACGAGGAGTGAGCCCATCAGACTTGTGACATGACCAAAGTTCTCTACAAGGTGTTGTCCGATGAAATTTGAGAGAGTTGCACCAAGTCCAAAACACGAGGCGGTCAAACCCATCACTACGTTGAATCGACCCGTCCCAAAGGTTAGATCGGCTACCAAAAAAGGGTGAATCAAACCAAAGAAACCCCCACCTAATCATATGATTTGTGTGCAAATTGGAATTGAGTGAGCGGATTGTAAATTGGAAAATGAATGAAAACACAACAAAAGAGAATGAACGTACCTAATCCGTCGAGAATCTGCGTCAATAGAAGGTATGTATCACCCGCATCCTTCCAAAATATTATCAACGCGCATCGTATAGGTAATGTCACAATGCCGGCTAGAAATAATGGTTTCCGTCCAACCCCTTGCTGAGTGAGTCTATCTCCAACCCAAGTTGCAGCAGCCTATTACAAAATTCATAAAAATGGAAAAAGGTGAGAGGGCCATGAATTGAGGTTTGGTTGCAAACGTAACATAAGAGAATAACCATATATCTCACCATTGTAAGCTGAGCCAAAACGATAGCACCACCAACCAATGGAATTGCAGACCTGCTTGGCACTCCGTCTTCTGCTTCACCTCCCATTAATTCTCCAAGTACAAGCAGTACGTTGGCGTTGGCAAAGCTAAACAAAAATAAGTGTCAGAGAAGAACAATAAAACAATATCCTTTTATTAAAAACCAAATACTTACTGGAAAGAGAAACCGGTCAGGCAAAGTACAAAACACCTGCGATCCGATATGACCTCCCAATAGCTGCTCGCTACAGGTTCCTCGCGCTGGCCTTTGTTTCCTGATTGTTCTTCCAATGATTCATCGTCTCCTTCTTCCTCAACCAGCTGTTCGACATGTCCGAATCTATCCAATGCTTGTTTGCCCAAAAATCCTCTTCCCATTAGCTTATCGCCCTCGGGTAAGAAGCCGATGAAGAATACCGCTGATACTGCACTGATTGCGATTACCAAAAAGCACAATTTGATGTTGGGATACATCACATAAGCAACTGTGGCAGCTAAAGCTGCTGCTACAACACTACCGATGTGACCCCAAAGGGTATTACTAGCCATGATAGCATCAAAGTGGTGCGGACCAAAGGTTGCTAAAACCAGCGCAGAGAGACAAGGACCGATGAATGACGAAGAGATACCCTCAATAACTTTCGACACGTAGATCAGCCCGTGTTCAGAGTTACCCTTTACGAGGAAAATTGTACTTGCCGAGAGAGCTGTCAGAACACTGGCGACTGATAAAAAAACTCTTCTATCGACGCTTGTTTTGTCTACAAAATCTCCAGCAAATGTTTGCACTATCAAAGCAGTAAATCCCATCATTGACAGTGCTGTTCCTACAGCCCCTTCATTCCAGCCAACGTTCACCAAGTAAATTCCTTGGAATATATTTAGACCATCGCCTAATTCACCAAGACAAAACCTCACGATCAAGAATGCAACCGCCGGCGAAATCACACCGAGCGATTTCATCGGTGTGGTCGTCATTGGTATTTATGGTGATGAATCCGATGCGGTCAGCAGTTCGATGAAAAGAAGGATTTACTAAGCAGATGTCAGCGACTACAAGATGCAAGCTTTGGTAAGAACTTCTTCACGCAGACACTTTCGTGTTTTCGGATCGAAGTACGAGTAACAACAAAATTAAAATAAATTTTCGTGAACTTCGAAATTTTATCCGTTGTCGCAACGAACGCGCGAGGCGGGCTGACAAAAAATCCAAACTATTTTTTTTTTCAAAAACAATCATCAAATTATGTGTCTTATTTTAAAGAGATTCATACGACGTTGATGAAGAGTCTGATACTGATGCATCTTGGTTGTCATTAAGATTCGATCTAAATGCTGGTATCTCTTGAATGTGTACGTCAAAATCAATCTTTTCAAAGGATTTGGGCGAATTTTCGTTTCCTTTGTCCTGGGCATCACTGCTTTTCAGCCGGTTCAAGTCATCGGTTCTTTCCTCTCCTTTCTTGCCAGAGGAATCTCGTCGTTGGATTTCATCGTTCCCGATCGGATTCATTTTGTGTGTATCGTTGAGACTTTTCCTTGCCTCTTCGATCCCCAAGTTCCCAAGATCGCCGATGATATGAGCTTTAGACGCTGAACCATCTGAAGTCGCGGTCAATGATAACTCATTGCTCTCGCTGCTCGCTGATACCTCTGCTATAGCATTTGCTACACTCTGTTCTTTCATTGCGCCCATGTTGAGGGTTTCATTTGATACAGTGTTCGGCACCATGTCATTTAAGCTTTGACTATTTGAGTTTTTATCCATAACGTTGTCTCCTCCTTGTACCTTTGTCGACAAAGTCTTTTCAAGTGGAGATTCTTGTTTATCGACGCTACAGGTTTCATCTTCGTTGCCTTTGTTACCGCTTAGCGAACTAATCTTTGGTCTTTCGGTGAAATCTCCAGACTGTATCTCCAATTCCCCCTTTTCTTCGGAACCATCTGATGGTGTAGCTCCATTTGTAGAAGAATGAGGCTTGGTGATAGCATCTACCAGATTGGGATTGTTTGTCTTGTCCTCTTCTTCTAATGTCTTTTTTTGGCTATTTATGTCGGATGTTTTTATAGCCTTGATTGACCCGTAGATATCTCTTTCGTTTTGAAGCAGTGACGGACCACTCGTAGAATTCGATTTATTTTGCACACTATTTCCTCGTGGATGAATATCGATGATTGTCCTAATCTCATCCATTTCATTCCATCTCTTCGCAATACCCTTCAGAATCTCCATCTTATCTATTTCCCTGTTACTTTTTTCTTCGACACCATCCTTTCTCAGTGACGCAAAAGCGTTGTATATATCGTTGGCTCCATTTGTTGTTTCTAATAGAGTTTTGTTGTCGTATCTTTTCCCGAGGGTTCGTTCAGGAATCGTAGCAATCGGATTTTCTTGAGAATCAAGTTGCGGAGTGTCAGAAGAGCAATCGGTCCTTTTCAAAGTAGTAGTGAGAAGCTCGCTGTACGTTTCGATGGTTTCTTTCTCTTTTATGCCAAGATATGATTCCAAAATAGCCAATGCTTTACTATGAGAGATAATTGCAGAGTCAATATCGCCGTTATTCCCAAATGATGAACCAATTTTCTTATATACTGGCCACATTGAAGGATGAAGCATCCCAAGAAGAGATTGTTCTATCAAGAGACACCGAGAATACTGGTCGATAGCCTTCTTATAATTTTTCGCCACTTTTGCGGAATCTCCTTCGATTTCGCATTCTACACTTTCTTTAACAATATCAATGTAATCCGTCGTTTGAGCTTCGCTAAGTCCAAGGTCTTGAACAGTTTTCTCGAGACTACGTAACATGTAAGGTGCATCATAATCAGGAGATGCATATTTCATATATATTCGAATCATCTTCCGATAAAAGTGGAAAGCTTGGTGCGTTTTTCCTGATAATTTATAGCATTTCACGATTTTTCGGAGGAGACCTTCTGTCACTAAGTGATCCCGACCTAAGAAATTTTCTTCTATTTCGAGCGATTTCTTGTATTCCGATATGGCTGATTGAAACTCTTGATTGCTCATAGCTTCATCTCCATTATCTTCGTGTTCGATGGATAGCTTCGCATTTTTCCCGTAGCTGAGAGCGTGTTCATCCTTCAACCCCTTTAAAATTAAGACACCAACAAGATCTTCGTATGCATTTCTGGAATTCATGTGGTCTATCCCCAGTGATTTCAGATTAATTGCGAGAATGCAGTGATACGATACAATAGCGCCATCATATCGTCCTATTTTCTTCAGGATTTTCGCGATCTTCCCATGTAAATCAGCCAAAGAAAGATGGTAATGTCCAAGAAGTGAACCCTCGTTACAAATAGCTTCTCGATAACTAGAAATAGCTTCACCTACTGCACCGTCTTCGATGTGTTTCTCCGCTGCATGTTCTATCTTGATTGATTCCGATACAATGTTCTTGTACTGAATTACTCTATCTTTGTCAAGTCCAGTGCTACTTGCAGCGATACCAATTGACTGTAACACCGATGACGTATAGTCGTGTTCAATTCCTAAAGAAGACTGATAAACTGCAAGAGCATTGCGATAGTTTACGATGGCAAAATCAAAATTCATGTTCCGAAGAAAAGCATCTCCAATGGCGTTGAAAAGTCCACCTTGGGTTAGATGGAATTTTCCCAGGGCCGAAACCTCGAGTCCCAAACTCTTTTGAAATTCCTCGATCGCACCAGAAAAATCCAATTTTTCTAGCAGCAGATGCTCTCCGTATCTTTCATGTTTGAGAGAAAATACAACTGTATTCATGTACTTGTTAACTGAGGAAAAATCGTACCCTTTCTCTAGCATAATGGAACGTATGTCTTGTAATATGGCGACGATAGATGGATGATCTTCTCCGCATTCAAATATATTGATAGAAAGAGCTAGTCTTAGCTCTAGAATTGCTCGATCATATTCTTTCAGTGATTGGAACGCCAGCCCAATCTTTTTTCGAATAGTTGAAGCTGTCAGAGGATATTTTCCGAGCGATTTTTCCTCAATCAAACGGGCAGCCTCGTACTCGTTTACAGCCTCGTTGAACATATTAGATTCTATAAATTCGTCGCCCTTTCTACAGTGACGCAAGGATTTAGAAACTAATGGAATATATTCCTCAATTTCTGAATCGCTCAAGTTCATTTCGTACAAAGAGGTCTCGATTCCTTGAATGCATAATTTTGAATCTGCGTGCCCCCTCCCCAAAGCAGCTTCGTAAATCGATAATGCCGATCGGTAGTTACTAACAGCTATTGCGTGTTGCCCTTCTTTTCTACGAGCTTCGGCAATTAGATAGTGTATGTGGCCAAGATCTAATGGAAATGTCCCTTCTGAGTTTTCTTCGAGGACGAGACATTTCTCGAAGGCTTCCAGTGCATTCTCGTATTCACTTTCATCAGTATACCTCAGACCATCTTTCTCAAGTTTAATAGAATCTCCAATTGAGGAGAAGTACGTTTCCACTGCTTTTACATCAAAAGCTTTCTTGTTTGAGAGGATATCCTTAATGGCTCGTTTTGCGCAACCAACATATTTGAAATTAACATCAAGTGAAAGCCCGACTCGCAGTGCTCTTCTATACGCAGTTAGTGCTCTATCGAATTCATCCGTGTGCTTGGATAGGGTTTGTGCCAAGAAGAAGTACGATCTTGCAGTGCGAATGTGATACGTCCCGTAGACTTCTTCATGAATTGCAACCGATGCACGGAAATTTCTCAATGCCTCATCTTTGTTTCCCTTTTCGAGGGATTTGCGACCCTTAAAGAAATAAACATTCGCTAATTCTATTCTCTTATTTCGGTCCGAGGTTTCAACATGAAGATCATCATATTGGTTTCCAGATGCCTCCATGACAAAAAATGAATGCGGATTGAGGATAAAACGAACTTCTCTCGAAGACCTCCTCGGCTAGCTTCTACAGTATAGATCTCTTTGTGACCAGAGCGCGTCAAGCCCGACTGAATCGATGAAATAACTATCGCATGAAAATTCGTAATTCTTTTCCCTTGGATGCCATGTCTTGTGACTGGTCGACACGAGGCTTTAAAATGAAAACGATGAAGAGGAGATCAAAGTTCAGAATAGTTTTCTTCCAACAAATCGTGTGAAGCTTTTTATTCGCCACAATTTCGTTCATGAAAATGTCGCGAAACACTGATAACCTCGACTCAAATTGTATTCCACGTGGAATGCTATGAGGGACTTTGGAACTGCGGACGAAACAAACTGCTGCCAAATAAAAATCAGTCCACCAGCCAGTTAGATCCAATCAATTGAAAGAGGACAACAACAAAACTACGCAAAACAAATCGGATTGGCAAAGGAAGCCATCACGTTTTCATATCGTTCTCGTCACTCATTACTACAATAAAGATGCCTACTCGAAAGCGAAGGTCATCGGCTAATTCGTCAAAGGAAAGGGCACCGAAAAAGGTAGCAATCACGGAAACCGCCGATGCAGTCGCTGAAAGTAAAAACGAGAGGGAAACAAAGTCTGGTAGTACTGATATCCACAACATATACAAACTTTGTATATTAGAAGAAGATAAAAGTCTGCGCTTGCAAAATATTCAAAAATGGGAAGAACAGGGGGCACTGGAAGAGATTGTTTGGCCCTTTTTGACGCAGAATTCAGATTCGAAGGATCATTTTCATGCCTGTAACCTTTTGGTCGTGTTGTTATCGCATCGTTTTGTAGAGGGGACCTATTCCGATGCAACTTTCTTCTTTGATAATATCGACCAAAGTGATGAGAATATCGCAATCGTTCAAAAACTTTTCCACGCAATCTTATATAAGACGGAGAAAACAGATTTTTACTTGCAAACTTGCATTGTTCATTTTTTGGATATTGCGTTGTGTCGCAGTAGTAGCCGAGATGATGCATGGTTAAAAATCATAATCTCGCATGTTTCCGGAATTGATTTATGGAATTGGATGCCAGATCGCATACGTGAGCTGGAACTGAAGAAGAGTGCAGGACTTCGACGGAAATTCACTGGCTCTACCAAGGACGAGAAGATGTGGATTGTGACCAACCTGAAGATGGTCTTGGATCTTTTGGAAGGAAATACAGAGTTCGGATGTCTGGTTAAGTTCAAAGCAGATGAAACAATCGATGACCCCAACAAGTCGGTCGAAATTCCCTCAGAAGTTTGGCTTTTCCTTCATCGATCATTGGAACTTCTGATTGATCTATTATCCCTCGCATCTACCCGGTTCTTCCTTATTGCTTACCTAAATTCCATTCACTTTAGTGTGCGCTGTCGATTGGCCGTTGGAAATGAGTATGCAGTTCCTGAGAATCTGCGTCTTGTTCAATACTTATTAACAAGAATCAACAGTCTCTTGGCATTTCCGATTAAGGATGCAAACCACAAAAGTCTCTCGAAGATTGATTTTCTATCGATGCATTACGCACGAGCCACGACCTTGCAAAAAATGGCCTACCGGTACTATCCTGAAGATCTTAAACAAGTCATTTATTCAGGGGTTGGATTATTATGTGGCCGGGGGTCAAATAATATTCCGTATTTGGAACGATCCTTCGTTGGATTTTCTGACAAAGACTTGACGAATCTACTCTACCGCTTATGCCTGATTCCAAATTCTGATGAGACTCGTGATAGGAACTACTTGTTGGAAATATTGTCATACTTTCTATCAATACCTCCCTATCCTTCAGATCAACTAAAACGCTATCCGTTATATCCAACGGAGGAAGTGCTTTGGGACTTGAGTATTATTCCAGCCTCAAGTAGTCAACTACGTTCAACTCAGGTCTTAGCATTGCCTAAGCTGAATGCCCAATACCTTTCATTTCAAGACTATTTAATCCGCAATTTTGAACTTGTCCGGCTTGAGAGTGCTTACGATATTAGATCTGATTTGGTCAATGCGATCAAACGCGTTCGTCCGGTTTTACGACAATCTAGTTTGGAGGATGACGAGACAATAACTGTAAAGACGGAATTCAATGGGTGGAGTCGGATGGCGCTTGAATTGACTGAGCAGGTCAATATAATTGAAGTAAGGCCACCAAAATTAGGTGAAACCAATAGCGCGCAGGTGACTGCAGAATTTTCAGTGGACTTGAAGAGTTGTGGTGCAAGTATTCGGAAAGAATGGGAAGAAGTTGGAGAATTTGATAACCTGTTTTTGGTTACTCTAGATGCTTCTCAAATGAGTGGTGCCCAAGCACCTTTGATGAAAGAATATCATTTGCAACACGGAGATCACAAAATGTGGGATACAGATAATAACGAGAGACGTGTTCCCGACGAAGAAGATGGTACTTTCCCGAATAGATTTGGAGTCGTTGTTGTTAGGGGATGCATGGTCATGCAAGTTAGAAATGAACACGGAACTATACTAAGCGATCCGGCAGCAACAATTCCAGACAAAGAAAAAGAATCGACTAAAAAGATTTTTCGAGTGGCCATGGACACCGCCCAGTATTCGTCGGATAGCAAGCTTGGAGGGGCCAGCAATCTTTACAAAAGCTTCAATTTAGTTGTTCGGAGGCATGGCAGAGAAAATAACTTCAAATCTATTCTAGAAACCATTCGTGGGCTGGCCGAAGGTGCTGGATCTATCTCACGTGTACTCCCAAAATGGCTTCAATCAATATTACTCGGAACAGCAGATCCAAAGTCAGCTTGTTATAATTCCGACACAATGAAAAATTATGCATTGCATACTATTGGTGTCAATAAGCCAACTGATTATTTGGATTTTGGGGACACATTTTTAGATCAAGACCACCTTTTATCTTCATTTGGTGAGAATGAAGTGTCACTGGACGGGAACAAACTTCACAGGGACGATCGCCAAAAGAATAGTAATCCACGTTCGAATTTGAAGATTAAATTTTCCCAGTCATCTGAAAGTAATTCTGAAAAGCATATCGTGGAAGCTACTTCGTTACCTATCTCCAAAAATGTAGTAGGTAACTCAATACGGTTCACCCCATCGCAAGTGGAAGCTGTGAGAGCCGGTCTCTCTCCTGGCTTAACACTTGTAGTTGGACCACCGGGAACTGGAAAGACAGATGTCGCGGTTCAGATTATTGCGTGTTTATATCATTCATTTCCAACGCAGAGAACCGTCATCATTACACATTCTAATGCAGCGTTAAACGATATCTTTACGAAAGTGATGGCGCGTGGAGATATTGAAGAGCGTTATATGGTACGCCTTGGTGCAGGCGAGCGTGATCTGGACACAAATTCTTCTCATGATTTCACCAAGATTGGACGAGTTGCTTATTCTATTCAACGAAGAAGTTATCTTTTAGAGAAAGTGCAACTTCTATCCGAATCTCTAGGAGTAAGCGGAAGAAATGAACGCGGAGCGGATGGCACATCGTCGTATACTTGCGAAACGGCTCACTATTTTAGAAAAATGTACTTGGATCGCAAGGAATCAGAATTTGAATCCAAGGTAAAACTATCTGGCACACTAACAGACGATGATGATGTTACTGATTTCTTCCCTTTCAAAAGTTACTTCCAAGTCGAAGGGGTGACACTGAAGGAAGCTAGGGAGCACTTTACTGCTATCAATGATGTATTTTCGGAGTTGTCCGAATACCGACCGTTTGAAATGCTTCGTTCTCAGCGGCAGAGATCTGACTATCTTATAGTCAAGCAAGCGCGAGTTGTAGCGATGACATGTACACATGCTGCAATTGCTAGATCTAACCTGATCAAACTTGGTTTTGAATATGACAATATCGTAATGGAAGAATCTGGACAAATGCTAGAAATCGAAACCTTTGTACCTATGCTTCTACAGAAGGGAAGTTCTGACAAATCCGTGTCTGGAAGATCTCGACTAAAGAGGTTGTGTATGCTTGGAGATCATAATCAGTTACCGCCTGTAGTAAAGAATGCGTCATTTTCCAAGTACAGCAACTTGGATCAGAGCATGTTCGCTCGATTAATAAACTTGGAGGTTCCGTATATTCAGCTCGACAAGCAGGGACGAGCGAGGCCCGAAATTAAAGATCTCTATGGGTAAGTGCTCAAGTTTTATTCTTTCTTGATCATCATTAATTCAATTTTATCTAACCGCGATGTCTTCACGTTTCATAAAATTTGCCTATGCAGATGGCGGTACAAGAATCTCGGTAATTTGGATCATGTTGTTGAGTCAAACGAATTTCAATGCGCTAATCCTGGTTTCTTCCATACGTTCCAGATGATCAATGTGGAAGATTTTCAGGGCAGGGGCGAGTCGACACCGAGTCCATACTTTTACCAGAACTTAGGCGAAGCGGAATATACGGTTGCACTCTTTCAGTACATGGTCCTTATTGGTTATCCTCCAGAAAAAATTTCTATTTTGACGACATACAATGGTCAACGTGAATTGATCCAGGACATTGTTTCACAACGTTGTGGTCGAGGCACACCACTTGATGGGGTAAGACCCAGGGCGATTTCCACTGTAGATCAATATCAAGGGCAGCAGAATGATTACAATTTACTATCTTTGGTCAGGACCAAAACAGTAGGGCATCTACGCGATGTTCGTCGTCTCGTAGTTGCCCTTTCGAGAGCAAGACTTGGACTCTACGTGTTCTGTCGCCAAGATATATTTTGCAGATGTCACGAATTGAAAAAGGCTATGCTTCAATTTAAAGAAAATGGTAAAGGAGATAAGCTCAAGCTTGTCATGGGTGAGACATTTCCTTCTGAACGGAAGGCAAACGATGAAATCGAGGATAAGCAAACCATCTTCGAAGTGCAAGACGTTTCAGTACTCGGTTCGCTGGTTTATAAATTAGAAGAGGATTTGATGGCATGAGTGAAATAATTGCCGATCTAAGCAAGACAGCAGAATCAGTGCTGCAGCTGATCTTGACATCAAGAGGTGTAACGAGAATGCTCGAGAAAGCGAAATAAAACTAAAATAGTAGTATTTTTTATTGAGCAATGTACATTCAAATATTAATTCTAGTGTTTTCGATATTTTCATGATGGAATTCCAAACGAAAATACGCTTTATCCTTATCTCCCGGGAAGAGTACCTCCACGTGCCAAAATCGCTTCTTCCCTCGGCGTAAGTGCTCTCACTTCCTCAGCAAATTCGGTATCTTCAACCGGCTCAAGAGCTTTCTTTTCTTCTGCAGTCATCAACCTCTCCTTCCACATTTCATTTTTATATGGCCTACCCCCGCCTTTGGCTTCGTCTAAATCTCCTTCGTATTCCAGCTTTCTCATGAAGGCGGGATTGTAGGGTGACCCAGGCTGGGTGTAGTAGGCATCGGGGGCGTGTGCTGGGAGGCCCACAATTGAGTTGCCGATGCCGTACCCACGCGAGCGAATCTGCGATTGAATGAACATGTTATTAAAGTTGAAAAACTCGTTTTGGTATCCGATGTTGTGATCGTAGGGAGCGTCTGAGGGAGCACTAGGTCTGATTCTCTTTTTCATCTCATCGATGAACTCCTCCTCTTCTTCGGGAGTTGCATCGTGCATGGATGTTAACCATCCATGCCATTCCGGAGCGATTTGACAAGAATCGAAGTTATGAATGTCACCTGGCTCTACCCAACGATGTTGACCGAAAGGGTAATCGACCTTGTTTTCGTAGTACCGATTTCCGGCGGCATCACTGCCCTTGTAAGTTCCCATCTTAAAAGGATAATCACCATTCTTTGAAGAATATGAATCACAGTGCCATAAAGACAATTACAAAAAAATAGTTGAGTTACGCTGACAATGTGTCTCAAAGGAGAAACCAGCGACCCGACACGGGGAACGCCAGCAGCTCGAACCACTTACCGTGTACATGGCAAGGAAAAGTCCTTTCCAACCCCCTCGAAATTTAAGCGCAGCCTGTACGTTTCTCACTATAGTGAAGACCATCTTTTAAATTCTTCTTTCAACGGTATTATAAAGAAAGGATGAAAGGTTTTGCTTTGATGGTATTTTAAAAAGAAATTACTCGTGTCAAAAAGAAGTTACCATCGTCGAACTTCAATAAAATGCTTGTTCGTGTTCCACCAACGGCGATCGCGTGGTATGATGGCCGTTCGTAGACGGCTGCTGTTTTCTTTTTTCGAAAACGACAGACAGGTCATCGAAGGTTTCTGCCGTACAATACAGAGAACACCAAAACCAGTACCGTGGTTTCTATCAAAAGGTACTAAATAAGTTTTTAAATCGAAGCCCCCACCCTGCAGAGGAGATGGCATCCTTGCACAGGGTGGACACTCACAACACAGAGGAGATGACATCCTTGCACAGAGAAGACAGGACCTTGTGCAAGGATGTTTGTGTGGGGAAATCACCATGTCATCCTTGCACAGGGGACTCCTGGCATGGTCCCTGTGCAAGGATGACACGCAAAATCGAAGAGGAGCAAACCTTTTTTGTCTACCCCCTTGGCCTGTTTTGGGGTTGTGGGAGACCAGCATACCTCTCATACCTTTTTGTGAGGTCCTAACCCTTCAACACTACAATCAACCACATGGTGCCTTTGGCCTTGGCCACACACCAAAAGGAGATAAATCCCAGGAATAGTCAGCAATACACAGATGTTGTTTAAAAGGGTATAAACAACTATATCACTTCATATCATGCAAAGCAGAAGTTAAAAGTACTACTCCTTGTAAGCTTGAGGTCTGTTTTAAATTCTTAGTTGATAATTCTTTTTCTTTTTTTTTCTGGGCGTTGAAGATTCCCTTCAATGTGTGGATGATAACACTGTCGAGCAAAGACTCGATTTTGATGACACATGTGTTGGACAGCAATGATCGATGCAGCTTCTCTATCCCAACACCAATCGGTATTTTTTGGCAGAATCGTCTGTTTCATCGTAGGGATTTGCAATTTCGTTGATGCAGAAAGCAATTGCCGGTAAATCTCACGTGGTTGCTGCCGGTTGTCGCCATTAGCTTGTCCGGTGACCTTCGAAAGTTTGGAAAACTCTGGGGGAGACAGAATATCTATCACTATCAAGAGACCACGATCGAGGGATTTGTTGGCTTCGGCGTTGGTCTCTTTTTTCGCATTCTCCGAACCTGAATGATGGTAGAAGCGAGATGTAAGTTCGTTTGTGGCATTCGATTCGATTCCAACAGTACACGTTATTGGGATTGGCGAAGCCTTGGTCACAGATTTTACCAAACGTTTTGCGAGCTTTTTCCTACTCCATCCACCGCATTCACTCTCATTCCTGGATCTTTTCGAGGAGGGTGGCGGTGGCATTTGTGATTTTGATTGGTGGCTTATCTCCTGCACCAGGGCACTTAAAATTTGGAATTCGCTTGGGGCCGCTTGGTGGCGATTGGCGAGCTTTCCCACAAATTCGCGCTCCGTCAGGGTAACGACTACGCCATCGTCAAAGACCAAGTGCAGCATATTGCTGTGACTAACATATGTGTTCGATGAAACAAGCTTCGAACGCCACAGAGAGCAGACAATTACGCGTACTAACCGCCAATGAATATGGTCTCGCTGTTCCATTTGAATAGATATTTCCTTTGAAGATTTTGGTACCGTGCATATAATAGTCAAGCGAGTAGGTTCTTGTTTACATTCGATTCCTCGAGAATGGTGCGCCAAATCATCTTTTTGATTGAGCAATCTCTTTATCGAGATATCAAAAACTTGATGGGCGTGATGAAATGCTAATAGGGAGAGAATCTTGGAAGTAAACTCGGGCAACGTGCCAAATCGGAACCCCACCAAAGGTGTTTTGGAAGCCTCACAGACTTGTTTCAAAAGATCGTGTTCATCCGGCGTCATGTCTCGAACAGCTCCTAGAAAAAGACAGACGTCATATGACGTGAGCGACAACGTTTCTTCAGTCACTTTATCTTGGCCAAAACCGAAACACGGAAATTCTTCGGAGCTTTCATGGAGTGTCCCGGCAATTACTTTTTTGTCGCTTTTTGGTTTTGGTACAAAAGTCTTGCTCGCTGAACTTGTTTCTTGTGAGAATCTAAGAAGATCTTTGTAAATAGCCTTCAACTGCCGACTAGTACTTTTGTCATTTTGGCTCTTCCCTTTTTCGTCACTCGTAACCGATGATGCTTGGAGTTTTTTGGTCCAAGTGTTCCAAATTTTCAGTAAGGCCTTTTTGTTCGTTTTCCGCAAGACTACTTCTGGACGACTATTGATTTTCTGCTCGCGAAGAAAGTCCATATGGCAGTGTCTTTGTATATAATCTAGAAGATCGCGTTTCGTATCTATCGATTCGATATTATTACTATGCATGGCGGTAGAACCATCTTCTGAGCTTCTTGACCGATCTGCTGATGAGGAAGCAAAAATCAAAGTCGGGTCCAAGTGTATAATACATTTTATTCCTTTGTATTTGACCTGTTTTCGAATATTTTGGGCTGCTAGTTTCCATAGCTTGATGATATTTTCTTCTTTAGGAAATGAATCTATGTATACCATCCCATTATCATCGTCGTCGCTGTCGTCATCTATTGTCATATGTAGTCTTGAGAGGTCTTCATCGAACAAAAGAACCAATTCCTTTCTTGTTTTTACTTTTGCTTCTTTGGAAGTTTTGGCGCCAAAGAAAAATGATATCACGCAGCGAACGAGAGCGTCTCGTCTACCCCACCATTGCGATTCGTCGGACCGTGGTCGATAGGAATCTTTATCGGCACCCCTTCCCTTGCACAGCAATACCACCCTCAAATGGTTAGAGTCTTTGTTTGGTACTGGATCATTTATCGACATGAAAATTGCTTGTGCACCTCTCTGTGTCTCATTCGGTTGTCATTCGTATTGTAGTTTTCAATCCATGCGACTGTCGCTCACTTGAAGCTTTGATGATTGTGAGAGCTATAACGCTAGTAGATGGTTACAAGAAGGTTGTTGTTGGAAGTTGGAACGTCAAATAAAATTTTGTTTTCGATGTCGTTTCGATTGATGGCGTTGATCCCACTTCGAGATTGAGTCGAACTAGTCCATTTAAATCATATTTAGCGATAAATTCCGCGCCGGCGATGTGAATGTGCATTGGATTCAAAAGTTGTAGTACTACGAATTTGTTCCTCATGATCCTCGACAGAACGAACATTGGTAAATCAGCTGTGCTTCCAATCTACACACTTCTGCTTCCTCAAGAGTATCCATCAGCTCTGGTCCAGTTTGTATTCTTTTTTCTAAAATGCCGCACGTCGAGTTACCACAGGCGGAATTCAAGGTAAGCTAAGTATGATCGAATCGAAACGATTGCAAGAAAACCGTGGAACCGTTTGAAGGCGGTCGTGGAATAGAACATAATTGTGTACCCTCGGCTCAAAACGTCCGCACCTTGGCCTCATTTATTTCACTTCAGCTCGTTATGCTTGGTGAGACCTTCACCGGGAAAACGTCCCTCGTTTTACGATTTGCGGAAGGCTACTACAGAGAAAGTTCGCGTAACCCCACCGTTGGGGCGTTTTTTATTACCAAGCGACTTACTGTGCAAGGCATGACTGCCAAGATCCAGATATGGGACACAGCCGGACAGGAACAGTTTAAGAAATTAGCACCCATGTATTACAAGGTACGTTGTTTGCCTAGGGTTTTCTTGAATATCGAGAGATCAATCAAGATACTTCAAATCTAACTGATACATGTTCATTGGAAACCAAATCGATTATAATAGAATGCTGCTGCAGCAATCATATGTTATGATGTAACTTCTCCAAAGTCGTTTGAAACATTAGAATGTAAGTGACTCAAAATGCTGAACAATGTTATGAATCACAGGCATAAGGTGTTCGCCGTTTATGGATTTCAAAACGAGGAGCAAACAATCTAAACAATACCATTTTCTATGTAAACTAATCATCGATTCTTCTATTGAAATTGAAGACTGGATAAACAAAATACAGGAACACGTTCCGGAGGGAGATATTGTCATTGCTATGTGTGCCACAAAGTGTGATCTAGAGGATGATCCAGATACATCCCAAGCGGAGGCCCTAGCCGCGCAAACCGGTGCTATTTTCTTCAAAACCTCTGCGAAGACGAACTCAAACGTCCAGCTTTTATTCCAGAAAGTCACAGAGAGGGTCCTGGATTATCAGCGAATCAGTACGGGATTGTTGAGCTCGGATATCCCAGTAACTCTTGGGACAACTGCTATCGACACTTCCTCTCCTTTGGCATCCTCAACAAATACGAGTAGTAATGACTGGGCAAAGAAAAGTGCTGTAATGACGGGGAATAAAAATCAACAATCATCAATAGCAGCCGCATCAGAAAATGGAGTCAGCGCTAATAGCCCACACATAGATGAAAAGAAAGCCGAATTGGAAGATCTTGACGATGTTGTGGAAAAAAAAAGGGAAATGCCTGACGACAGTTCCGTTAAACATGTCAACATGTCACGATGCGATACCAATAAGTTGATGTGTGGACAGCTCGTTGGAGTATCAGACGATGGGTCCATGGCAGGATGCATAATACAATGAACGAAAGAAAAGAGAATTTAGATTTAGAATTCACATCGATCGCACGCCCACAACCAAATCTCAAATCATATCCAACGTTGATATATGATCGAGTACTTCACCTCGCCACGAGCGGTTACACTGATACTTTTAGATATGTGGAAAACCAAATTATACCGAGCCAGAATTCAGATTGGTATGGTTTTAAAAGAAATCGTGACCACTTTGTTCAGAACCCTAATTGGGACCATTTATTTATTGAAGTCAACAACATTCCGACGCAAACTATCTCAATGCAATGGAGATTTTTTCTGGGGAAGACTATAATAAATTCGGATCAAAAGAAATTGTAATTCATATTGTTATTATTTGCTTCTTTACGGGAGGGACATCTACTACGTCGACGACGACGTATCTTCGAGTGTATATAAATCCGTCCGTCGTTGGTTTCCAATAGGTATTCCAGCTCGTACCTCTGCGAGCCGATTAAGGTCGAGATCGGCAACCACGACGCATTCTTTTTCGTCTGTAGTAGCTACAATGTCGCCCCACGGGGATACCACTGTGCTGTGTCCCCAGGCGGTGTAATGGGGATACTTCTTGGCACTGTCGCTATCGCCTTCCTCGGATCGTGCGGGAGATGCGGTAATGACGAAACACTGGTTGTCGATCGCTCTTGCTTGCTGCAATAGCTCCCAGTGTGCCGGACCAGTTGTCATGTTGAAGGCGCCAGGATAAACCAAAACCAAACAATTGTGTTTTTGTCGTAAAAGCATAGCGTATTCGGCAAATCGAATATCGTAACAAATCCCAACTCCAATTTCTCCATATGGGGTTTCGAAGTGTGACACCGTAGAACCTGAGCTTAGGGTTTCGGACTCAAAAAAAGTGATGCCTCCTTTGACGTCGATGTCAAAAAGATGAACCTTGCGGTGCTTGGCAACTACTACACCATCTGGATTTAACACGAGGCATGTATTATAAATCTTTTCTTCCTTCATCCCCTCTTCTTTTTGGGTTGTGACTCGTTCCGGTATGCTTCCACCCACAATCCACATATCAAGCTCTCGAGCAGCTTCCATCAAAAGACGAGAGGCCGAAGAAGACCATTTTGAATCACTTTGTCCACTCAAATCATCACCAATCTCGGGAAGTGTTTCTGAGTATTCAGGAAAGGCAGAAGTTGCGTAAGGACTATTCCAAATTTCTGGGAGAACCGCCATTTTAGCGCCCTTTTCTTTCGCTTGCGACAAGTATTTTCTGGCAGTTTCCTCGTTGGTTTTCTTGTCGTGGGTGATATGAAATTGGCAAAGGGCGACCCGTAAATTTGACAAATCTCCTTTATCCGAAGGAGACGATGGTAATGACGACGAAGCCATCCTCAAAGTAGTCGGTGACGATGGTGCCCGCAAAAACGACGGGGGCAAGTTAAGTCGTAATAAACCTAAGCCTTTGCTGATTGTTCTTGGCCGATGAATAAAGGCTGCTGATATATCCAATACTGATAGCTTAGTGGCAGCGAAGAAGAATAGTGAACGTGATATGATCATTCTTGCGTGCAAGGAGGAGTGAATATTGTGCTGTTGGAGAGCGATTCCTTCCAATTGCTTGCAAAAGATTTCGTTCGTTCGTGATTGCTCGCGCAACACATCATCACGCATTCCACCAAAAAGTCAAAAATTTACGCACAATCAATTTCCTGCTGGACACACATTAGCATTGTCTTGTTACACCGAAATTTGGCTACAACTTGCTCGGAGTCTGCTCGGAGAAAATGCTGGTTAAGTCGTTTGGACACCGCCAAGTGTTGTTAAGATCGCTGCAACCAGCATTCACATCAATCGCTCGCAATACTCATGAGCAGCGAATACGATCTCTGCGGGAGCTGTCGTATTCCCGCATGCTAGATATGGGAGGAACTCCATCCGCAAATAATGACCAATCACTTATAAGGACCGCGAACGCAAGCAAAAATAGCAGGCTTCAAGCCGTTGCATTTGACTTTCGAACTTTAATCAACACGAAAGACAGCCACGAGATCGGCAGTGACGATTTAGCAAATGAAACGAGACCACCAGCACAAAAAGGTGAAGAGATTTCTGAGGAAAGCATCATAGACATAGACCGAGTCCAAGAGGTTGCTGATCTTTTGAACATTAACGTCGATTCATCGCCAAATGGCGCAGTAGGCCATCATTCCACAACATCTACACCCAAACAGTTGAGAAAGATGAAAGAGTCAAAGCTCAAAGATCATGATCCAAGTGCACACGACATTAGGGCAAAATATGCTTCAAAACTCAAAGGGGGGCTGGCGGGCATAGAACTTGCCAAATCACAGGTCGAAGAGACCCTTATATCGGGAGATGCCGCCGGTCACCTCCAAGCTCGCAAAATCGCAATCATGGACGGTGTAGCCAGTAATCCGGACGACAGCAAAGTAGCTAATAGGTGGCTGCCCTCGCAGGCAGCCACGCAATTGCTTACGTTGCTGACTCACCGCAGCATACGCATTGTTTTGTTGCCAACTATCGGTACGAAAAAAGACGGAGATGAACCAAGCATGGAAGATTTCAAAACGCAACTCAAAAATGTTATCATCGATAACATCCTTCCTGAGCCTGACGATAGTGAAGGCAACGACGGAATAGAGAAATTGTTGAAGGAAGGAGTACTGGACGAATTAGATGTACATAGCCAGAATGTGCTTGTGGTTTCGGACCGTGATGCCTACTTGCGGGTTGCGAGGGATATGGGTATGGGAATATGTAGGCTACAAGCCAAGAATGCACGTCGTGGATCTATTACGGCGCATTACACAGTTCAAACCATTGGAGAGGTGCAGGACATTGTCAACGAAATCAATGGAATCTCTTTCAACACTGTTTTGAATAGATGAATAGATATGTAGGATGGTGAACGTAGCCGAAACCATAGTTTATTGTTTATGTTTTCCATTCGATTAATACTTTTATAGGTAGTGTTTCTATGATCAATTCTACAATCGTAGATTTCATTGTGTGTTGCCTTATTTTGTTATGAGTAGAGACGAATCAATTCATCCGAGACTGCACTCGGTGTCAACACGCCCAAATCTGTGAAGAGAAGAGTTATGAACTTGGCTGGAGTAAAGTCACAAGGTGAGTTTTCAACGCTGACATTTTCTGGAAGGTCTACAGGATCGAAAGATTGGCATTGCTTCGTTGATTTCGGTTCCTCCTCTGTTGCATTCGTTGTTTTTGATTGGATTGTCGTATCAACGAATTCGATGGGACTGTTGTTTCCCATCGCGGGAAGATCTTGTTGGTTTAACGGATACAAACGGGCAAATTTATAACTCTCCGAAGCAACATAGAAGGGCTTTCCGTGTGCCTTGGCACAGGTTGCAAGGGCGTAGGTCCCCATCTTATTCACGAAGCCACCATTCTCTACTACAGCTTCCGCTCCTACCAATACCACATCAACTGATTCCATAACATGTCCCATCGCCGAATCCAAGACAACAGTTGTAGGAATCTTACTTTCGTGTGATGCGTAGGCTCTGGCTGCTTTAGCACCTGCCGCATCAGGACGTCCCTCCAATAGTATGATATCGAAATTCTTGGTCTCGGCTGCCTTTAACAAAATCGACGCCACAACCCGACTCCAACCGTGAGTCAGTACTGTTTGCCCCTCCTGAATGAAATCGGCAGCAACTCGAGCAATCTGATCTCGTGCTGCTAAACTTATGCCAGCGAATCGCTGACCACGCTCCAAAACTTGGTTTCGGGAAGCTGCGAAATCTCCGTGCTCCAGGAAAGTTCTAGTAGCATACTTTAGAAAGAGATCGCACCCACTCGCCAATGCAATCATGTTGCGGGCACCGCCAACCCTACCCGTAGATGAATACTGACGTGGTTCTTGCTGCCGTTCCAAGAAGTCTTGCATCACTATTTCACGAGCCTGCTTTAGCTCGTCTTGAAGCTCCATCATTGTGTTGGCATTGGATCGTTCGACCACTCCGAGAAGTGCCTTGATGGCAGCTACTGGCGTGGCCATGACACTCATATCGAACAACGATGATGGACGTCCATCGCGTTTTAGAAAGCGGCGAAGATCTTGTAAAACGAGTGGAACAACGGAATCATCGTATGTATCGCCACCGTCACCATTATTTTCTTCGGAGACTGCCATTATTGAGAGCAGAACTTTACTGTGGTTGCCCAATGTTGGAGTCCTAGGTTTTTTTGCTTTGTGGTGTGCACGCTACTAGGTACGGTATATACACTTGCGAACAACGTTAATAGACTTCTCTGAAAAGTGGTATGCTGTGCCGTTCTGTGGACTACACGTTTACTAACCCGTGAGGTAATCTGTAGTTCCTATCGCTGTCAAACCGAAACCTGCCTCTCTAACACTCTTCTTTACTTTTTATGCATTTCAAGAAAAATGCCGCGTACGACGTACGTACATACTACTACACAGACCGAATCAACGCACAGTACGAAGTTTTATCAAGCACCTGCGACATTTCATAAACAAGAATGAGTAATAGAAGGGACCAGAGAAGTTCCTGGCGGTAAGAAAATAATTGATGTATTGCAAGGAATAGTGGTGATACTCACAAATGCTCAAAGTTCTTATTAAATGACCGCTAATGATTATATTGTCTCGTTTCTTCAAATCCGTTTGTTAGAGGAAGAGGGAATGGCCGAGGCGGTGCCGACGATCGTCCTGTTTCCTCTTATGCTTCCTTAGCTACAGGCCCCCCTCCGCCATATATAGACCAGGAACGTGGAGATGATGAGTACCGAGGAGGTGGCGGGCGTGGAGGTAGGGGCAGAGGAAGAGGACGCGGCAGAGGACCTCCGGGGAGGGGGCGCGGTCGGTCTGGTAGAGGATCGTTTCGGGATTCTTTTCGGGGTGGAAGGGATATAGGAAATGGTGATAGAGATCGATATAGCGCTTCGTCAATGGATCGTGGGGCAGAACACTCAAGTCAGGGTCGTAGCAGTAGTAATATCAATATTGCAGATAGGAGTAAGAAGTCTATCGTGGGCGCATTAGAGCAAACAAAGAGTGGCGATGATAGTGGCTACGAAAGTGGAGAAGTGGAGAATACGCCACCACCACCAAAACCCGTAATGACGGATCAAAGGAGGGCACAGGAGGATTTTGATCGCAGAGGTCGGCTCGAAGATCGTGGAGGTATTGATGGTGGAACCATGTACAACAATCACAGGGGTGAACCACCTCGATACATGGATAATCGTGACCGTAATCGCGACCGCGATCATACTCCTTTCGAATCACGAAGTGATTTTAAAGGTGGAAGAGGTGACTACAATACTAGTGGTAGAGGTCGTGGACGAGGTGAATTCGATGGCCGTGGACGAGGTGACTTCGATGGCCGTGGACGAGGTGACTTCGATGGCCGTGGTAGAAGTGGGAGAGGGCGCGGAAGGGGCAGAATCGGTGGGAGGTTTGATGACGGTGTTGGAAGAGGTCGAGGACGAGGTGGGAGGAGTGGGAGATTCTACGATGATCGGGAAAGAGAGAGTAGAGAAGTCGGTCGAACAGAGTTTGGTGGAAGAGGTGCGGAAAGAAGAAAACCATTTCGAGCATTTGATGACTTGTCACCACTCGACGGTGAAAGAGATAGACCTACTGATTTTCCGCCAAGAAGACACGGAATTTCTCCAGATACGCCAGTCAGTAATGATGTGCCACCGCGACGAGATGGACCGCGAGACATGCCTCGTGATGTACCAACCAATCGAGATCTACCATCACAACGAAGGGATGGAATACGTGATCAACCTCGTGATAGTCCAATGAGAGATGACGTTCGGAATCTACCACCACAGAGAGATGGGCTACGGGATATGCCCCGCAATAATTCAATCAGGGATGGACCTCGAGATCTAGCAATACAACGAGGTGGAATGCGGGATATGCCCCGTGATGGACCAATTAGAGAAAGCTCTCGAGATCTACCACTGCGAAGAGATGGTCCGCGGGATATACCTCGTGATGTTCCAAATAGGGATGGTCAAAGAGATTTTCCACCACGCAGAGATGGACCAAGAGATGACTTTCGTGACGGACCTATAAGAGATGGTCCTAGGGATCTACCCTCAAGAGAAGAAATGTTTCGGGATGGTCCCCGAGAATCGCTGCGACGAGATGAACTTTTTCGAGATGGACCGAGAGATTTGCCACGAAGAGGTGAACCTCGTGAATTCCCTAACAGAGAGCAACCTGGCAGAGTTGAAAACCGAGATTTTCAACGTAGAGATGGAATGCACGACTTTCCACAAAGAAATGAACCTGGGAGGGACGATGGGCCAAGGAGAGAATTCCTACACAGAGATGGATCGCGAGAATCACAAGTGAACGATTTAAGAAACTTCCCACGAGATGCTCCACGAGATGCTCCACGAGATGCCCCACGAGCCTTCCCTCGTAGAGATGAACACATTAGAGACGGCCCCCGAGATTTTCTGCGAAGAGACGAGCCTACACGAAATGCTCCCAGGGACCATGTACGAAGGGACGGACCTCGTGATTTGCCTAGGAGAGACGAAATGATCGGAGGTCCATCCCAAGACAGTCTCCGAGACGGTCCTCGAGACTTTCGAGATCCTATGTACCCACGCGAAGACGATAGATACCAGATGCATGAAAGACCACCTATATCTAGTGGTAGTTACAGTAGCATTTTAAACGGAGTAGATTCTGAAGATAATCGATTAGGAAAACGAGGACGTGACGATCGAAATTTTCAGTCTGCCGACCATGATGATAAAAGATCACGGCCAATGGACTATGATCCACGGAGCAATATGAACGAGAGATTTGAACGTGCTCGTGATGATACTAATGGTAGACTTGGATCTAATAGAATGGGACCGGGAGCAATCCAGTCTCAAGCAGAGATGTATCGCAGTGAGGGCAGAGGTAGGCCAGATCGTCTTACAAACGATGAAGAACCACCGCCTCGTGACGTTCGAATGAACCACGAGCTAGTGCATAGAGACATTCATCCGCGGAACGACCACGCGGATAGAAATTTTGGAAATGATATGCATCAAGGTCGTCAGAATCAGCTCTCGGACTCATTTTATCGTCCAGATTTTCCTGATGATCAAAAGCGAGAGTTTCACAGCCGTGATTCTCGCCAAACATTGACACTAGATCGTGAAAGATTCGGAAGAGGCGATGAAAAGCCGCTAGACAATCGAAATCGCTCGCCAGTTCCT
>Ga0115013_10000355_pt1 | contig 28023 bp, 10 predicted proteins | sample SouAtlMetagenome_2_FD_88686 | JGI IMG/M metagenome (GOLD analysis project Ga0115013, IMG submission 88686) | Marine eukaryotic phytoplankton communities from Atlantic Ocean - South Atlantic ANT15 Metagenome | ecosystem: Environmental > Aquatic > Marine > Oceanic | place: South Atlantic Ocean...
TATCCAGCACCAGCATTTGTAAGTAATATTCTTTCAATTGAGAATACACCTGCTCTTGTTGTTGTGATCGCAACTGCGGTTGCATTTATATTACCTGCAATATTAGCTGCAGTTGAAATAGCAACATTTGGTGTGCTTGTATAACCACTTCCATCATCATTTAATACAATTTCACGAATATATCCTCTATCAGCTGTATTAAGTTGTGCTGTTGCTGTTGCTGTTTGCCCAACTCCTATAAGTTGTAATGTTGAAATATATCCAAGATCTTCGATTTGTGAATCAATTTCATCAACATCAGTATCGAATACTTCATCTTCAAGTTCAAAGAGTTCACATTTAAGTTGATAAACATAATTTTTTCCTAACTGATAGAAAGGTTGTTCATGCTCAACAAACTTAACTTCAAATAATCTAGATCCGAGTGGGAAAAATATAATATCCCCTTCACGAGGTCTTGATGATAATTCATAATCATCATCTGCTTCTAAAAATGGAGATATGAAATCTTCAAATCTCTCTTTTGATATTGTAACTGTAAGTTCATCTCTTAAACTTACACCAAATTTAGTCATGATGTCACCCTGACCACCATAACCATCAAAAGTATTTACATATGCTTCCAATAGAAAATTATCATCAAAAGCAGATGATTGAACTTCTTTTATAATTGTTTGTTTTCTTACAAATTTTCGGGGAATATAAGTTACTTCAACACCGTAAATTTTTAAATGCTCATTTATTAAGTCTTGAACTAATCGTTGTTCTCCTTGAGAACCTTGTAAAAAGAAGGGATTTAATGCCATCAATCATCACCCTATAAAATCGAGTGGAGGTAACTCATACTCAAGCATCATTTTTTGTCTTATATTTTCAATTTCTTTCTCAGCATCATCATATATTTCCCTTCCATTTAATTCAATTCCACCAGGTAACTTTGTTCCTCTAAATTTAATTAGATTCATTCCCCACTGTCTTTTAATCAGTGCTGTTAAATACAATTTAACAAAATAATCATTGTAAACCTGAGTAAATGTGTCTGGATCTAATGCCCTAAAACAATCCATTACTAAGAAATTACCTGCTTTTTGAGCACCCCAATCAATATCCAGATATAATCTATCTTGTCTTTTATTAAATCTTATTTGTATTTCAGGTGTAAGTAAAAAATCTATATCTTCAAGTCTTCTTTTTACCATGCTATAATTTAGCAATTCAAGTGAATTAAATTGGTATAAGTCATTCAAAAATAATTGATATTTAATACTAAACATACTACCTGATATTGTGCTAGTATCAAATTTAAATATCTTATTAACACCTATGACAGAATCTGGTATTTGTAAAAAATTAGAATTTTCATAAAAATTAGTGGTTGTTGTTCCATAACCAGGTATATTTGTTGATGTAGTAGTTGTAGTAACTATACCAACACCTGTTTTACTATTTGCTTTACTTTCACCAGCTACCTCTGCACCAACTCCTCTATCAATATCACCCTGAGTAATTTCATATTTCAAATACATTCTTTCAACACCATCAAAGTGTCTTTCATTATAAAGTTGTAATGTATCATCAACTAAATCATCAATCTGATCATCGTCAACGTTAATTTCTAAAACGGGTGCACCCAACTTTCTCAAGCAGTAATCTATTAATTGTTGTCTAGTTGTCGGTTTGGCCATCTTCCTCTTCGATATCTGCTAATAGATTTTCGTATTTTTCTTGTAGTTCAAGTTTTTCTGCTAGTAATTCTTTTTGAGCATCCAAGTTGTCTTGTGCAATTGTTTGCAATTTTGCTTCAAGAAGAATATTTTGGTTGGTTAATGTAGAAATTTTTTGGTTATAAATTTTAATCAAAGCATTCACATCAACATCATTAGATCTTGTCATGTTTTAGAAAGTTCCCCCATCCAGAGTTGTTGTCCATTTTGGTATACCAGCAGCATTAGTGGTTAACACAAAGTTAGAAGTAGTTATACCAGCAGCAGTACCTGCAGCACCGATCTGTCTACCTGTAGTATCAAAGTATACAATACCATTACCAGTGGTATCAAAATCACCAGACTGGAAGTATATATTCTTGATGTCTAATGAACCTCGTGTGCCAGATGCAGTATCACCTGTTAAAGTGGCATCAGGTATGTAAGTAAATGACCTTGCTGGTGCATTACTATTGGTATTGGAATCAGTGTCAATATATCCAAAGAATCCAACCTTGTTATTACCTGAACCTGCACTTGTATTATAGTTAAATGCTACACCACGATCAGTATTAGTGTCAACATTTGAAGTTACTTCAAGTTGAGTTGTAGTTGCAATACCACCAACCTGAACAGCATTACTAAGTGTAATTAATTTTTCACCTAAATCAAAAGTTGAAATTGTGGTTCCTGATGCAACATTAGTTCCACTAATACCATCTCCAGTATTAATACCAGCAGCTGTGTCAATCTTAATTGTACTAACACCAGCATTTGCTGTTTGCATTACAGTTCTTGTACTTGTAGTTACCCCAAGATTGATGATTGGATCATTTAAATTAACTGTAAATGAATCAACTGTTGTAGTTGTTCCGTCAACTTGTAAGTCACCTTTAATAATAACTTGTCCTTCATTACTCAATCCATCTGGATATGGGTCAATGAATAGTGTATTACCAGTATTAGGTAATGATGAAATTACATTTGATGATATACCAACACCACCAACTCTTGCATCTAATGCATGAAAAACACCACCTGTCTGGTGAATATCACTTTGGAAAGTAGAAACACCTGTAACTTTTAAGTTACGCATTGTTGCTTCATCAAAGAAGATATCATCAGCAACGTGTAAATCTCCACCTACAAATAAGTCACCAGTGGTTGTAACTATACCTGTAAATGTTGATACACCAGTAACACCTAAATTACCACCTATATTAACACTCTTCTCTATACCGACTCCACCTTCGACTATAAGAGCACCAGTGTCTTTGGTAGATGAATCAGTCACATCTGCCATTACAACTGCTACACCATTCTCATAGACCCAATCAGCACCTGTTACATTGATTCTATCATCTCCGTCTTCATCATATTCTATTTTTGCGTCTTTACTATCACCAAATGCAAGTTTTATATCATCTCCGATTACTACTTCACCAGCACCATTTGGTGTAAAGAATATATCACCATCAGTATTTGTCGATGAAAGGACGTTTGCATCTAATCTTAAATTATCAACATTCCATTGATCTACCTTTCTATTTTGATCAACAATTGCAACAAATCCATTCGCAGCAGTTGATGCGTTAGCAGCACTCGCAACTGAACCTGCAGTATTACTTAATAAATCTGTAAAATATCTACCACCAACTACCTGTGGATTACCTCCGTTGTCTCCAACAAATAATCTATCACCACTATTACCTTGCGTACCTCCACCACTCAGGGTTACACCAACTTCACCAAATTGTAAAGATGATGGTGCTGAAGTACCAGTCGATCTTTTTACTCGTATAATGCTTGCCATTTCTAGAAGCTACCTCCGTTTACGTCCAAATTTTGAGTTGCACCTGGAGTTAACTCTAAAGTTCCAGTCCATTGCTGTGTGGTGCTGTTGTACACTAAAACCATACCATTCTGTGGATTACTGGCGTTCACATCACTTAATTCACCAATACTTCCTGCTGCGTTACCTGCTAATGAGGATGTAACCTTAATAGCATTTTTCTGACCAACTCTTACTTTGATATCTGCCATTACTTCGTAACTCCTTCTCTAACTAAAACAGCACCTTCCAAAACTCTTGTTACCTCACCTGAAGTGTCAGTAATTAAGACATCATATACAAATCTACCTGGTTTTAAATTAACAGTTTGATTTGTTGTAAGACCAACTCGTATTTTACCACCAGTGGCATTAATGATTTGTGTTGAAAAATCAGTAGCACTGCTACTACCAGGATGTTTTCGCATCTGTGCAGATGCTGTAAATCCAGTTAAATCTGTAGCAGAATTTGTCGCAGCACTTTCCAAAGTAAAAACTTGAGAAAAAGTAGTTCCAGTATTAACGGTAAGATTACTAACGTAAACTGCCATGTAAAAACAATATCACGATCTAAAGTATATTTATATTTAAAGTAACCCGTCTATTTTGATGCTATTTGTTTTAGCAAATTCTTTATTTCTTCAATATCTCTTTTCATACTATCTATTTCATCTCTCTCAATCTTTTTTTGATTTCTTCGTTGTTTATACTGAGAATATCCAAGACTATCACAATTAATGATAGCCCCAGATTTTTCATCTCTGTATAAGTTTTTGTGACCCTCTACTGGTATCATGCCAATGCTAGAACTCTAAGATCTTTTAGTTTAGGAGCAAATGCTTCATTTGTTCCACTAAAGACTATTTTAATCTTAAACCCAGTGAATTCATCTAAGTTATCAGCAGTAAACTGATAATCTCTAAACACACCCTCTGCACTTGCAGGAACAAAAGCATCTGGTCTACCAGTATTTTTCGATACATCAATCACTTGATCTCCGAAACCGTCACCATCTGTATCGTTCATATTATCAAAACCAGGCATCAACTCATATGCAAGTTCAGTATCAGCACCATCTGATCTGAATAACTGATATAATACACGGAAGTCAGCAGATGAATCTCGATAAGCACCAACAATTACCTTTAATGAAGTTGCTGGATTCTTAAGGTCAACTCTTTGACTAATGTAAACTCCTGCATGAGGATCACCAGATGTTCTCTCAGATCTACCATCTTTAGTAATATCCTGAATAGGAGAATTCAATCTAGCTCTTTGATAAATTATCGTACCGTTCATTGTATCCAATATCGGAGATAAGTTTTCATCTGATGATTGGAATAGAACACCGATTGTGAAAGATCTATTTAAAGGTAAATCTGTTAATCTAGTTGTTTCATTTATTCTTGAACATACCAATCTAGGTGTATTAAGTCTATTTGGTTGATTCAAAGTAACATTTTCATAACCTTGATCTATGAAAGGTGCTTCACCACCTCCAGCACTTGTACCTGATACTGTGCGGATTTGTGCTTCTAGAGTTGTGCTATCACTTGGAGTGAATACATTGAATTGAGGTAAAATTTGATTGAACTGATAGTTTTGAGATGCAAAGATGTTGTTTCCTCCAACATTTTGTTCTGCTGCAAAACTAACCTGACTGTCACCACTTGCTTGTCCACCACGATTAATTTCAAGGTAATACCTATCAATATCATTAGCATTTACTAATGCTGTAGTAGTTGGCATATTATGATTAGCATTGATTTTGGTTAAATCAAATCCATTCAATTCATATTTGAATGCAACACTATTAGTATCATGAGTTCTTACAACTGTTCCATCTACACCTCTGGTGCCGATACCTAGTTGATTAACTCCGATGCTATCATAATAGATGATTTCACTGTTAATTTTTACAAATCCTCTGCTTGTTGATATTCCGTTGAAGGATGCAAATGGAGTTGTGCTTGCAATTGAAATTACTAAATCATCAACATCAATTGCATCTGTTACAACAATTGGATTTGTATCAGCTACAACATCTGAAATTGTGACCAAGTTAGTACTTGCTGTCATACCATGATTGTAATGATCAACTTCAATTACATTACCAGTAAACTTATCATCATATGTTGCTGATGAAGTAATGGTTGTACTACCATAAGATGTTGCAGTCGAACCTTCATAAACTACGATTGGTTGACCTGAAGTAAATTCTTCACCCTGAACATTGTTCAAGAATAATGTGCCTGTTCCATTTGTTGCTGATACTGTTATGAGTGCATCAGATCCTTTGGTAACACCATTTGTTGTTATACCTACAACGTCACCAACTGCATAACCGTTACCACCTACGTTACTTGTAATTGAAACAGATGAAACTTGTCCTGAACTATTAGTTGCAACCGTTGCAGTAGCACCAGAACCATTACCTGTTATTGCAAATAGAGGAACACCGTTGTATGTTTGACTTGCATCAAATCCAACACCACCTGATGTAACTGCAAGTGTTTGTATCGGACCACCAACTCTCTCAATGAATCCTTGTATCGCAGTTGCTGATGTTGAATCACTTACCTGCTTTCCTATTGCTAAATTAGCAACTGAGGATGCATGAGTTGTAGTTACGATACCAACTTTTAATTTTCTTGGTAAAGTTTTAATTGCATTAGGAGTTAATCTTTCAATAATAGCAGATCCTTTCTCCATTTTAGGATTATAGAAGTATGCAGTTCCAGGTGTTGTTGCAAACTTTGCCTTATACAATTTAAATTTAAGATCTTCAAATTGGCTAGCAGTCCATATTGATCCGTTCTGAGATTTGAATAAACTACCACCAATATACTGACGAGTAACAATAACAGATTCAGCATCTGGTAAACTTTGTGTGTTTACTGTTCTCTCACCCATTTGAGCAATCCATGCTTCATAATTATTAGTTGTAGGAGCAAGAAGTACTAAAGCATATTCAGTATTTGGTTCTAAGTATACAGGAGATGGGAATTTAACGTTAGTTGCTACCTCTGCATTGCTTGATATATTAATATCATCAGGGTTGACAACAACACGAGCATAATCCTGTACTACTTGTACGGTAGGAGTTCCTAACTCCATCTCTCTTATTTCAACTGTTATTTTTTCATTTGGATCTTTATTTGCAAAGAACAAATCAACAGAGGTAATAAATGCACCACTTTCATCTACAGTAAATGATTGTGATAGAGGATCATCAATCTGTGGGGGTGGTGGTGGTCTTCTCACGATCACTAACGTGTTAGTGTAAGAATCTACTATTCCTGTTGCACGATATGTTGTTTGTCCACTACTTATAAGCAAACTACCAGGAGCACTATCGGCATTTGTAGAACTAGATGTTAACTTAAATGTACTTGTTCCAGTTCTAAATCTTAATGGAGGTGGTGGAGAAGCAAGTGGATCACGGAAGAAGAATGAACCAGATAAATCACCGAATGTATCTGCAACTAATCTTACATCTGCAACTTCTGCTTGTGCACCACTAGACCTTCCTAAGACAGTAATACCTGATCCGAGTGGAATAAAACCAAAGAATGTACCTTGTGCTTCATCTCCTAGTGAATTAATATCCACATTTAATACTGAAGATGATGCAGAATAACTACTACCTAAAGAAACTGATGTGTTATATGGATTAGCATTGAATGTTTCAGATGGTGATAATGCACTACCTTTCTTGTGATCTGATTGTGCCAATCGTAAAGTACATACATTTACTCCAGTTGAATCAAATATATCAACTGTTTCTCCCTTTTCAAAGATACCGTTGATCATGTTAATTTCAATTAACTTAGGTACAACGTCAATTCCACTTGTACTATCAAAGAATGGATAGAATCTAGCAACAGGTCTTAAACCAGATGTGTGGAAAACAACGTTTCTTGATCTGATATGTGTATCTGGAACACTACTTGTCTTTATAGTGTCGATAAATGAACCATTAAATCCACCTGTAATTCTTCTTTCACCACCATCTACTTGGATATTTCTTACCCAACTATCGGTACGGGGTGTTAAATCAATAGTACCTGTGAAGTCAACCATATTAAATGGGTTAACATTTTCAACTCTAGATGCTAATGGTTGCTCAAGAAATTCAGTTTCTGTGTAATCTAAAGTTATTAAATCACCAGTTTTTCTAACATTTGGATCTAATAGTTCTAAATCTTCTGAGAAATCTGCAGTATCAACATTTGTTGATAAATTAAGTGCCACTTCTGGTTTAATTGACCAGAAATCAAGTGGAACATTTAATTCTTTATTTGCAACATCTATTGCACATTTGTTATCGGGATCACTTAGATCAAGTAAATTTGTATCTTTAAAATCATCAACAAAGAAACCTGTCTTAAATCTAGATAATCCATCTACATCTTGTACTTGTAATGTTTTTGTGTCAAGTTCTAATAAACTTAATGATGTTATCTCTTCTAAAGTTTCAATTCTACCTTCAAGAAGACCGATATCCCTCATGGTATATCTTACATTATCAACTACCTTTACTATCGCATCATCTGGATCATACAAATAAGCAGGTAGTTCAATTGTTGCAATCTCCATTGCATTTTCAATTATTGGAGGTGCTACTGGATTTAAGTTAGATGTTCCTTTTATAACAGCTACATTTCCAAGAATATCTAATACTAACTTATCAGTTCTTGGAAGATAGAAATTATATCCAACAATAGAACTCTCATTTGGTTTTACAATAAACTCTGGATTAACATTACCTGTTCCTCCAAATAATCTATTTTGGAATGCAAATGGTGATTCATTACCAGAATATGTTGTTACTCTTGGTCTAAAGTCAATAGTATCAGTAGCTCTTAAACCACCTTCTAAAGTAGGAATGTCTGCACTAAATCTCTCTTCTGGATAAGATGCAACTGTATAAAAATCACCAACATCATTTGATGGTACAGTATATGAATTATATACTACTAATAATTTTCTTGTAGCAGGTGGGAAGTTTTGTTTTCTAACCAATCTAGAGTAATCATAGAATTGTTCTCTCTGACCTTTATCAAGTTCATATCTATTTGTGATATTCAAGAAACTACCAACTGTTATATCTTGTAATGATGTTAAGATATTTGATTCTTCAAAATCAGTTGTTTCACCTATTGTAAATTTGGTAGGTGTCAAATATGCAACTTCTATTTGATTTGCTGATATTTGAGCCGTAATTTGTGCCACAGCACCACTTGTTCTACCAGAAACCTTTTCACCAATTATAGATGTTGTATTTAAACTTAAACCATCTGGGAATGTAAGTTTATCAAGAACTGGTGAATTTGTATCTATAGATTCAAAAACTCCAACAACATTTGCAACATCTGGAATATTAAACGAAATCTCTTTATCTTCAACTCTTAAACCATAAGCAGTACTTCGTTCCATTCCACTTGCAGTTGTATTAATTCCAACAGCAGTTTTTAGAACTTCTATTTTTTGACTTCTGAGATAATTCTTCTGTTTACTCTTTAGTGCTTGCTTTTTAAGAGTTGTACTAACAACAACATTTGATTGTGATGTTCTTAATCCATTAATAGTTACAGATTGACTAGCAGTATCAAGTACAACTTGATCATTTGTTAAACTTTCAATTGCTCCATCAGAATAATGTATTGAATATCTTTCTTCGTCAAATGCTTCATAGAATGCACTTCCAATACCACTCGATGCTAAATCGAATGTAAGAACACCACTTCCATCTGTAGACTCGCCAGTAATATCGGTTCCTACAACAAGATTAGCAGTTGATAAATTAATATCTGATATATTATCATTACCTATACGAGCATACAATCCTTTGTTTTCATTAAGATTGATATTTGGTACTCCAAATGCAAATGTAGGTGTTACAGAGGCACCAGAGGGCAATGCACCATTACAAATACCACTTACATTTTGTACTGCTGCTAATGTTAATGTGATTCCATCTGATGATACACTTGTTATTCTGTTAAATCTTTCAGATGTCTCACCTGGCAATGTATATCTAACAATAGTATCTGTTTTAATACCAGCAAAACTCTTTCCAGCACATGTCGCAATACCTGCTGCATTTATGTTTAGAGTATCTGATACATTAAATCCTGTTGGAATTTTACGATTTAAAACAGTATCAGCAACAAAATCAGCAGCATATCCACTTAAAGTAGATGCATCTTGATAAACTGATTTAATATCTTCAACACCAAATATACGAACCGTTTGTATAGAACGTGATAATTCTGGATCTTCATTGATTATAATTCCTTCACCAGCAATAAATGAACCAGTAACTTGTGTTAATTTAACTACAGCACTGGCACCACCAGCAGATATTGCAAATCCAGTAGCACCACTACTTAAACCTCTTACATATGAAGCATCTGGTAATTCAGTGTTACTAACAGCATTATTTAATACAAGTCTTGTAAATGTTTGTATATCAAATAAATGTAATTCCCATTCACTTGAGTCATCTTTATAGGCAGCATTTCTTACATTAAATGAGTATACTCTTGCTTGTCCTATTAATTCACCAGTACCAGCACTATTTGAACCTGTTCTTTGATTATATAATTCAACAAATTTTGAATCATCTTTAATATTAGGAGCTGGTGCACCAAATACATTATTAACTCTTAATATAGTTCCCATTTGATATGGAACTAATGATGCATCAACAGTTTGCTTATCTCTTGGTTTATCAACATCAATAATATTTGCACCAGTTAATTCAATATCATACCCTTTTACATATGCCTTACCAGCAGATATTTTTACACACATTAAATCATCTGTTGGTGTATTCTGCTGATCTGTTATTTCATTAGACCTGAATATACCTTCATTTGATACTCCATCATTTAAAGAATTTTTAACCTGTACATCAAATTTTTGTACAGAGTAATGTCCCGATTCATCAAATGTTCTTTCCGCAAAATAATCTCTAATAAGAGAATATTGTGACTTTGTAATTATTTTCTTAATCTCACCATCATCAACACGCAATAATTCAATGAAATTGGTATCATTAAAATCAGTAAGACTCTTTTTAGCTAATGTTGTTGTGATTTTTAATCTATCTGCACCAGGTGCAGCAAAATTAGAGAATCCTCTTGCATTATCATATAATGAATCTTCTTCTTTTGCAGTTACTAGTTGCTCATCAATATTAAGACCAACTCTATATGATGGTAGATTTGAATATGGATCTAATACAATTTTATCAGTTGATACATCAACAAATGATCCTCTTATGAAATATGTACCAGATGATATTCCAACAGCAGATCCAGTAGCAGATGCATTTGAATCCACAAGTGTTAATATAGTTTCTCCCTCATTTACTGCAGTATTGCCATAAACAAATGATGATTCGGTTATGATTTGTTCACCATCAGTCAAACTGGATATGGTATTATCAGAACCTGATTGTAAATATTTTACATATATTGTTAAATCAGTTACATCATTTTCAAGTCCAACGAATTCAAAACTATCAATGTTAAAGATTATACCTGACTGCTCTCCCCTTAATCTTAATCCTTTCAACTGCTCCAGATATAATGATACTGGAATACCTAAATGAGTATTGTTAATTCTAACAGAGTAATATTGCTGGTCAAAAACTATATTACCAGGTATAACCATCGACCCATCTTTAAAGATGTGACTTCCAAATGATTCAATCTGATTTTGTAATGAAGATTGAAGAGTTGTTAGCTCTCTTGCTTGAACAGGGAATCCTGGTTTAAATAGGACTTTGTAAAATTTATCTTCCTTATCAAAATCATCGTAATAAGGACTTATATTTAAATTCGTTTTTTGTGGCATTTTTTAAAATTCCAAGATGATTTTAATGTCTTCTTTTTGTCTGGAGTTTCTAGTAATTAGAGGTCTGTTATCCAAGTATATTATTTCACCTGACCCTTTATTTATCTCAGGAGAAGCAAGACCATTTGTGAAATTGACTCCGAGTGAGATAACCTTGTTACCAGTTGGGTTTGTACTTATACCTGTAAAGTTTTGATCTACAGTTGCAGTAAATCCACTTGTTGGTGCGGTTATACTTTCTGCTGATGATTCAAAATTTAATACTTTTGCTTCAGTTGTAACTCCAACATAATCTGTTTGGTCTGCTGTTGTTTGATTAAAATACAAAGACCTATCTTGATAATATTTAATTACATTAGTATCAGTATCATATGATACTATATAACCCTCTGCAGTACCACCAGTTACTGATTGCTGTATCTTTTCACCTATAGTTGGAGTTCCTGTAGGAGATACTACCTTGACTGCATTAACTGATGAAAAATCATTTGCAGTATAAGTTGCAGTTGATCCAATAGATGTTGGATTTTTTATGATACTTATTTGTGCAAACTTAGTATCAGTTGGGAAATCTTTTGTAGAATCATCAAATCTTGCATAAATTAGAAGTTTATCAGTTCCTAATTCTTTATATAAATCAAATCCATGCCCCTTTGATGGAGGAATGATTGGAATTAATTTAGCATGATTACCAACAGAAACACCTGAATTTCCAAGAGGTCCTAAATCAACCATACCAAAAGTATATCCTTGACCACCAGAAGATACATTCGTTTTAGTTATTTTACCGTTACTATCCGTATCAATAACAACTTTTGCTCCTGTTCCATCTCCAATGATATCAACTTCCCTTCCAACAATATTTTGTGAATAACCAAATCCTTGCTTATCAATATAAACTTTTTTTATTTGGTTATTATTAATTGTCGAATCACCATTTTCACGCACAGATTGTATTTGTGTTTCTGATGATGTTGGCCAATCACCTGGTACAGAAATATATTCTGTTGAGTCAAACTTTATAATATCACTTGGAGGAACTGTAAATAAGTATTTCCAAATGTATCCATCACCACTTTCACCTGCTCTTGATGGTTCTAAGTCTGTAAATAATGGTTCATCTTGTGATGCATTACCAGAGGTGCTTATACCTGAAGATCCATTATCAATACAAACATACACATCAAAGTTTTTATTCATTACATAGTAATTTGCTGCATATAACCTTGTTGAGTTTGTTACAGGTGATGGACTTTCAACACTATAATCATGCCTAAACATTTCATATCTTGTTCCTTGTGTCCAATTTCTCCTTGTTATTAATCTCCTTACATTAGCACCAGTTACCTTTTTACCAAATATTTGAGTATCTCCAGCATGATTCATGTAGTTGAAATTATCAACTGGATTTGGTGTGTTTGTATTCCATGCGGTAGTCCGACCAAAACCCACTGCAAGTGCAGGATTAGCAAGACCAACCACAACATAATATGAATTAGTAGAGTTATCTACAGTCTCTACAAAATTATTTGCATTTAGAATTCTAAATTGATCTGTTACAATTGCAGCCATATCATCAGCTTTTTTCTATATTTATACTACCCAAGATCCTTTCTTAATGAACCATTGTCCCTAAGACCAAAATCTCTCCTCTGGATAGATGGGTAAGTCGTTAAACCAGAGTCTATTGTTAAACCAGTTACACCGATTGAAATTGGATTCAAACCTCTTGTAAACCCAGAAAGTCTACCCCATGAGAATCCACCAATCGCAGTTCCAATACCAACTGAAGTGTCAACACCTGTTGTATTTACACCTGTCATTATATTACATGTAACAATGCCAACTCCTGCATTGTATGCGTTCACAAAGTAAATGTTGTCAACACATGTAGTTCCAGTAGACACTATTGTTGCATTATCACTTACGACTGATGTAACACCGTGTCCAACTTGAGTTTCAAATATATGAATTGGATATCCAACTTTCAAATCACTTGCTACTGAATTTGGATTATTAGTTAAATCAACATTTAATGTAAATTTAAGTGCAAGAGGATGACCAATTCCATCAGTAACAGCAATACCAATTATATCACCGTCAAATCCTTCGACTGTAGTAATTGAATCTATATCTTCTTTTATAGCATTTGGTAATGGTGCTAAAACTTGAGGCACAGCAGTAAATGTATATCCAAAACCAGGATTAGTTATTGTTGTGCTAGTAATCACTCCATTTGTGATTGTTGCTGTTGCAGAAGAAGTTGTTCCTACTCCAACTCCTATCGCATGAGGTGCGGATATGGAAATTGAAGTTGTTGATCCAACATAACCACTACCACCATTAGTAATTGAAAGTGATGATATAGTTCCAGCAGCAGATACAACAGCAGTGAAAGCAGCAGCAACTGGATCAGTAGATCCTACAATTAATCCACCAACACTACCAACAACTAAACTTGAGAAGTCCTCTTCATAATTAAAGAATTTTGCATTATCAACAAACATCTCAGTATCAGTTGTGGTTATGTCATCAATTATTTTTGCTGTTGGATAAACTTGAGCTTCGATTGAATCTCTCGATTTAAATACAACTTCACCATTTACTTTTTTATCTACCTTTTGTTTTGTCCAATTTAATGGTTTGAAGTTTCTTTCATCTACACCTTGTTCTGTGTATAGGTTAGTTTCAACTTCATCAGATGCTGATATTGTATAAATTGTTCTTTGTTTTTGTGTAGTTGTGATACCACTATCATTATTTAATTTAAATATCTGAACAATATCTCCTGTTTGAATTGTTGGTGAAACTGATGAACCAGCAGCGACTCTTACCGAATCAACACCTGATGTTCCTTGATAGAAGAAAATATCAATTATATCTTCTGGATCAGGTGCTTGTGAGAATTCAAATGATGTACCACCATCAAATGTATAAGCATCACCTGGATCTTGTATAACACCATTAATAAAGATTAATAATAGAGCATCAAGATTAATAAGTGATGAATCTGGATTATTTTCATCTACCTCGAAACTCAATAGATTAGCATTGAATATTAGTGGGAATCTCTTTCTAACACCATCTTGCAAGTCTTTAATTGAATCAATAAAGTCAAACTGTCCAAAGTTCCAAGATGAGTATTGATCTCTGAATACATCAGTGACTGTTAATTCAAATTCATTTACTAAACTACTTAAACCTTTTGCTGTAACTAAACCAACTGGTTTGAATACATCACCAACTTTAAAGTTGTATCCATTATTTTCTAATACAAAATTACTTACAGTAAATAATGTAGATCCAATACCAACAGATGTATTAGCAGCTCCGATTGTAACACTAACTGATGATCCAGTTCCAGTGTCAGTTGTTGCTCCAATACCTCTTCTTGATACTCCAGTTATTGGAAGATTACTATATGAGGGTTCTGGTATAGTAATGACAGGATCAGTATAACCAGTTCCATTACTGTCAATTGTAAATGCTAATGATCCACCTGCACCAACAACTACTGATACTGCTGCACCTGAACCACTACCAGACCTATCAGTAACAGCAACAGAGACTGGATGACGATAACCAGATCCAAATGTATTATCTCCTTGGAATTCAAATACTGTACCTGCTCCAACATATGCATGTGAAACAGTGCTTGTACCAACATTCGTTGTAAATGTTGTTGTGGATAAAATACCTGTTACACTAAATGATCTGTTTGTTTCAATACCTAAAACTGGATTAAACACAAGTCCATCAAATCTTACAAATTCATTGATATTTCTAAAGTTATGATTAGTTGAAGTAGTAACTTCTAACTGACCAGTTAAATTATTAAATGACGCAGTTGATATACCAAATGTTTGACCTGTTGTTGGAACTCCAACAATACCTATTATTGAAGAACCTGCACCTGTGATTGCAGATACTTTTGCACCTAGAAGTGGAGCAACTCCTAAACCACCTGTTGATCCAAGTGATACAATTACACCACCTCTTGGTAATTGATTTTGATTTACATCAACATCACTTATAATCTTAGTACCATTTGAAGATGTAATACCAGTAAATATTACATTACTTGCACCACCTGATTCAGCAAATTCATAATTGTTCCCTAAGTTATTAAATGTTGACGGTGTTTGGAATATACCATTTAGAAGAAGCATTGTGCTTCCAGTTTGTATACCTGATGTGCTTGCACCTCCAACTTTAACTGGAAGAGTTGCAGCAATACCTGTGAAACTATCAGATATATCGTCAAATATTGTATTAGTGCTATAATCTTGTCTTAAATATACCCTTCCATTAAATGTAGATTTTAAAGGATCAAGATTTGATTGTGTTTTCTGTGTAGTATTAGTTCCTCTAGGAGCATCAGTAAAGTGTATTGTACTATCAACAATATTATAACCACCTGAGAATAATCTACTTGTTGCACCTGATGAATGACTTGTTGCAGCAGATCCTATTGCACCTCTTTCTACGACAACTAAACTAACAGATCCTGTTTCTGAAATAGGACCAACTGATGTAGTACCTAGACCAACTCTGCTAATCTTCATAAACTCATCATCAATTTTAATTATATCACCTGATGTAATTGATGATAATCCAGTTACACTAAATGTTGTTGCAGAATTTGTAATATTAAATTCTAAATCAGTTGTAATTGGAGTAAATGCTATTGGAGATTGAATTACACCATCAATTGATAATAATGCTTTTTCATTCTTCTTAAACATTTCAAATTCATGAGCATTACCAGTTCCTACACCAGTGAATGTAATAGCAATACCTGCTAATGAATCAGGATGAGATTTTGAAATTTTGAATGTATCTTTGTTTACTCTAATAGCATAAACTTCAGATCCTAGAGTTCCTCCAGCAGTCGCAATTCCTGATAAAGATATACCAGTAAATGTTGAACCAGGATTGTAAACTAATCTTTCTCCAGTTTCAAAGAAATGATCTATGATTGTGAATAAACCAGTAGCTGGATTTAAGGTTGCTGTGTTTGATGGATTAAATTGTTTTTGGAATATTGGTTTTGAATCACTCTGTAAAGCAAAACTTGTTTTGTTTGATCTTGTTCCATTAATAGCATCATATTGTGCGAATGATAATGATTCAGTAACTGTACCATATTGTAAGTCTGGTGGTATATTAAGAAGATCAGTTTCAGAGTAAAATGCCTCTGTAAATGTTTGTACCTGAACACTATTAGTTCCACCACTAAACAGTGGATCAGGATGGAAATTAAGATTTAAATCATTACCAACAATTGTTGATGAGAATGTACCTATACCTGATGTACTTCCAATTGATAAGAATGGATATTGTGTTATATGTGAATCAGTTGAATCATGTGCAACAAGAACTTGATGAAGTGAACTTGTAGATCCACTAGAAACTCTTACAAAACCTTTTAGTGAAGATATTTCATTTTCTGTAAAGGATGCAATGGTTGATGATGTAGAAACATTTGAGAAATTAGATTCAAATCTACTTGTTTTTTCAGTTCCTTCTAATTGACCTGGTAATTTAAATCTGTAAGTTCCTATTCCAGCAGCAGTTGTTCCTATTCCAATAACTCTTGATCTTACTAATACTTCATTTGCCTGATCATTTTCAAACTCTAATGACAATACATTAGATGAAATGCTTGAAATAAATGTTCCAATAAAGTTAGATGTTGGACCATCTATACTATCAGCATAGAATTCAGAGATAAATGAGTTTGTTCCATCATGTGTTAAATATAAATCTACAAAATTTGTTTCATCTGTAGTTACATTATTAACTTCAATTGACGCAAATAAAGCATCTGTATTGTTAACATCTGTTGAAATTATAAGTGATGTAGTTGCTGTTGATACAGTTGTATTAATACCAGACAGATTAATGAAACCTATTGATTGTGTTCCAATACCTGTTAGATTTGTATTGAATGAAGTTTCAAGTATTTTTAAATCGTAGTCATTATTATCAGGATCATCTGGTGTGAAGTTTATACTAATATTACCTGAAGCATCAATGTTTCCTTTGATTTCTCCTAACTCTGATGAAGTAGTATGAATCTTAGATCTTTCAGCAGTAAATACATCAAGATCGTCTTTATATAAGATAATATCAGAAATTTGAGTATTTTTATTATTTGGATTTCTTGTTTGAATTAAGAAAGTCGCATATCTTGTATTGATTGATAAATCAAGGAATTTTGATAATGTAGTAGCTGTATTTGAAAACAGTCTACTTATATCATCTATTTCTAAAACTCTATTTGTTCTACATTCGATATATGGTGATAATTTTGTATTTTTTAGTTTAAGGAATTTAGATTTACCTTCAACTGTATCAATATCCAAAGCAAAATCAAAATTATTAATTGTATCTACTCTCTTCTCATCAATAAAGTCTAGTGCAAGAACATCAGTGAAACTAGATGTGGTAACACCAGCATTTGTTACAGATGAAATACCAACATCAGCAAAGTTCTTAAGACCAGTAGTGTGAAGTAATCTATTTACAGGATTAATTAAATCATCATAAGATATTCTACTCTTTACACTATATGATAGGTTTTGATAATAATCATTATCAGGTGTAACTTGATAATCTTGGTTTAATTTTCCAATATCATCATTCCATCCTTGATCTTGACGTAATGAATAATTTATTTCAAAAATACCACTATTTTTTGATATAGTATTAATAGTTGCGATATTACCTGAAATGAATCCCTTAATTAACTGACCAGTAACTAGGTTAAATGAACCAGGTATTTCTTCTTCTATTTTTATAAACTCATTTGTTGATTCTGATATGATAAGATCTACTGGCACATATTCTGTTCCTACGAATGCCAATAATTTTTCACCAACACTAAACTTAGAAATTGCTTGTGTTACTTTAAATACAGGATAATCATTCTTACTAATAAGAACACCGAAAGAGTTTTGAACTGTTTTTGCAATACCAGCATTTGTTGTGAATGGTGACAAATCAAATTCAATTGTAGCTGGATTTGTATTATTAACACCTGATATTTTAAAGAATTTAAATCCGTTGTCAGCAGAGTTGAATCCAGATCCAGTAGTTTCAAATTTTTGAAGACCTTCAACAAATATTTCCTCATTTACAGAGAAAGGTGCAGTGGAGAATCCTAGTACTGGTGTTACAAGAGTACAAGTTGCTATTCCAGATGTGGAATTATATTCCAACTTACTTACCGTTGAACCATTACTATTATTGACTGCAAATACATCATGAGTAACTGATTGTAAACCTTTAGGTGCTACAACAACATCAACAGTTGTTAATGAACTACCATTCAATCTACCAGCAATAATTGCACCAGACACATCTTCTAAACCTGTTAATGGATTTACTATTTTTAAATCAGGTACTGTTGTATAATTTTTACCACCATCAACTACTTCTATATTGGTAATTGTATTAGAATTAATAATTGATATTACTGGAGAAACAAATGCTTCTGGTTTTAATGTTGGATCTGAAGAATATTCAAAACCAGGATTCAGAATCCTAACATCATCAACTCTGTTTATTGTGCTAGAGTCTGGTAATAAAGTTGCGTTTGTTCCTTGAGTTGATGCAATACTTACGAATGAAGGTAAACTATTATATCCAACTCCACCAAAATCAATACCAACTTTATCAATTGCTCCCTTAGCTCTGGATGATTTAGTTGTATATTTTAGAACACTAGTTTCAGTAGAAGCATATGATAATTTTTCAGGCACTTCATTTAATGAAATACTAAAACTTGTATATGATATTCCAGGTGTTGGAACATCAAATATACTATACTGACCACTATACTTACTATCAATATAATTGATTCTATTATGGTTTATAACGTCAGTATCGGATGTGCTTATGAAACCTGATTTTTTAAGATTATAAAAGAGTATTGATGGATTATCGTTTGAATAATTTAATGTAAGAGTTGCAGTTGAAGTAATTCCTACTGTACCTACTCCTATAACTTGTAAGTTTGTAGTGTTACCAACAGAAACAAACTGATTTTTATAATCTTGATCATAGAAAATATTTAAATCATAACCAGCAAGTGATGAATGACCTACACCGAAAACTAAATTATTTTCTCTTAAAACTGATATAGATGGATTTATTAGTGAAAATTCATGCACACCACCTGTTGAACTTAATTCAATTGCAGTAGATGGATTGCTAGTTACATCAAGAAGTGTTTCACCTAATTTAAAATTATTATCATCAACTTTAAACACAAAGTAAGATTCGTTATTTGCTAAACCTTCTGATACTGATGTTGAAGAATATTTAACTTTATCACCAGTTTCCAAATTGTGTTCAACAATATTAAAGTTATTTGTTGCAGTTGTAACTCCACTTGATGGGCATGAAATTGGATTTACTAATATTGATTGTGTTGTTTCATCGAATCTTAAATCAATAGATGATGATGTTCCAATACCTACTGAGGAATTAGGTGTTAAATTAAGATTAATAATATCACCATCAAGTAAGTTATGAGCAGTTGATACTGAAACTACTGCATCTATACGTTGTAAGTTTCCTGTTATTTGTGTTGGATTTGATTCAAAAAGATATTCAAAACTACTTGAACCCACTGTTGTATCACCAACAAAGGATAACCCATCTGAACTTGTTGTTAATCCAACTTGAGTTACTATTCCAATATAATCTTTTGATTTTCTTATTACAAATACGTCTTGAGTATTTCCTGATCCTGGCACATTAAATGTTGTGACTCCATCATCTTTAGATACTGTTAACGCATAACCAACACTTGGTTTTGTTAATGTAACTCTTTGATTTGTTTTAAATGGATGATTTGGTAATCTTATACTTCTTGTAGGTGTTGAAACTACATTTACTAAATCACCTAATGTAGAAGTTGCAGTTGATCCTAAACCAACAACTGTACCAACACCTACTGATTCATGAGGATTAAAATATACTTGTTCCTTTACACTAGAATCAAATAAATTAGATCTTAATGGTATATTGAAGAAACTTGGTATTAAACTTACCTTAGAGGATACTGTATGAACACCAGAGGATACACCTCTTCTTACTCTTATTATATTATTTTCGTTGAATGTATTTAAAACTAGTAATTTTTCAGTTCCAATACCAACACTACTACCCACAGAAACATGAGTTGGTATATGAGAAACATATATGTCGGTTACAATACCAGTGGTTGAAGAATTAGGAATCTCTTGATATACAACTGTTTGTGCAGTATCAATTCCAATTTGATGAGATCCTGCTAAACCTTTAATTAATGAAGTGCTTAATCCAGATACGACTACATTATCACCACCATTTAAACTTGGAGCAGTGGAAATATATGCAGATACATGTTCAGAATCTCTCCAAACAAAAACAACATTTTCATATGTATCAACTGTTGTAACAACGGATTCAACAGACTTTCCTTGTAAACTCTTTACTGATACACTTAGTCCACCACCGTTTGTATTAGAATTGTCAAAGATAGCAGCATCACCTATCTCATAATTATCACCAACATTAATAATATCAATAGAGTTAACTGAACCTGATGTTGTAGATTCAACTATTGATGATTGTGTTGTTATTTCATTTGATTCAATAATAAAATCATTATCAGCAAATTTATCAGATACTTTATAGGGATAACTATTTCTTATTAAACTTGAATTATCAAAATCAAAAGTATTCTGATTGATATTAAAGTTCTCTGTAGATGGGTTTGATCTATATGATTCTCCTATGAAATATGGGAAAGATGGGAGTAATGAATTAGTACTGATACCTACGAAATATGCATATGTTCCATTTGGATATTCTGGTGTTCTACCATATCTACCGTTATGTACATCTAAATCACCTGCGTTTGTAAACTTATGATCTTCTACAAAAAATCCATTACTAAATCCAGTTGGTCTATTAGTAATATTAGATGGATCTAATACATAACCACTATTTAAAATTCTTACTGCAGAGTTATCATCATTAGGATCACTATATCCATATGGTCCATATATTGGATTACCATCATATGCCCATCCTATAATTGGTGAGTGTCCGTTACCAGTATCACCAAAACTATCATTTCCTATTTGAGTAGAGTATCCAACTATTGAATATTCTAGTTTATTATTAGTTTCAATAAGTGCTTCATTATTATATCTTGCAAAAGTATTAACCACAAGTCCTCTTGTACTTGCTTCTAGTTTACAACCTGTGCCTGGTGGTACAACTTTAATATCAATTTTATCTTGTTGATATTGTAGTCCACCATCTAAAATAATTACTTCAGTTATTTTTCCATCAGTAACTACAGCTCTAAGTTTTGCTCCTAATCCAGTTCCAATACCTACAACTTGAAGATCAGGTGCAGATGCATACTCACGACCTTTTGTTTGTATCTCTACATATGATATTCTTCCATCAGTAATGATTGGTTTTAATTGTGCTTCTTTTCCTGTTTTTATAGTAACAGTTACTGACTTTTCAAGATTAAGAATATCAGATCCATATCCAGTTCCTTTTTCATAAAGTAAAACATCAGATATTGATCCTCTAACAACTGGTGTTGCTGTAATAATTCCTACATCTGTATTAGCAAGTTCATATTTTAAATTTAACTTGACATCAGGATATTTGAAAACTTGGAAACCTGTTCCCTGATCAGAGAATTTTAAATAATCTTTTCTGTTAAATTCTGATTTAATAGTTCCACCAAGACCAGCATTAACAATTCTAAAAGCATCACTATTAACTTTTAATACTTGATAGAAATTAGAAGTTGTAGTAATACCTGTAGATGTTGTTAGACCTGATATTGTTGTTGGTAATGTAGAACCTATTCCAACTGCTGTTGAATATACAATCTTATCACCGTGATTAAATCCATGATCATCAAAATGAATTGTATTTGTTATTGTATTAATACCTGTTGGTTTAACAAAAACTTGTCTATTTTGATATCCACTTCCACCATCTATAACTCTTATATCTCTTAGAGTTTTCTGATCACTTAAAAGTCTAAATTTATGAACACCAATTTTATTAGTTGTTGTAAATCCGACAGTATTAATACCAGTATTATAATCAGTTTCAGTTTGGAATAATTTGATTGTAGTTGGATTTACTACTAATGGGAAATAAGTAGCAGCGTTTACTAATGTAGTAGTTCCTAATCCTACTACTGATGTACCACTATCATTACCTACTGTTCCAACACCTAATGGAGGATTGTTGTTTCTGTCATAAACAATAGGTTGTCCACTAACAATATTATGATTATCAAGGAATGTAATAGTTTCATCAATATTATCAACACCACCAGACTCTGTAAGTAATCTTGCATCAAATGATATTTCTCTTCTTCTTTCTGTTAATACTGGTTCTAAAATAGCACCTGAACCATTTCCACCTTCAATAGTAACTGATACTACTTTTTGTATATCAAAATTTTGTGGATCTACCTGTACATCTTTTACATTACCTGTAATAACTGGTCTCAATAAAGCATTTGTATTTCCAACACCAGAATTTGATAATTGTATAGTCGGTGGTTTTAATACATCATAATTTGTTCCACCATTCAATAATGTGATTTGCTCTAAAGGTCCAAAGAATATTTTATCTTCAGATTTATAATTTCTAACCTCAACACCATTTATCAACATTCCAGTTGTGCCAGGTGTAGTTACAACTGATGAAGAATTTGTTAGATTTGGATTAAGAGAGAATTTCTTTAATAATTTTTGTGGAGCTATTTCCTGTTCTATAATTCCTACAAGTGAAAATGTATGAGTTCCTGAACCTGATGGCAATGCTTCAAATTCTTCATAATCACTTATGGGTATGAATGATCTTGATCTGTAAAGACGTATTTGGTTTGGATTACTTAATACTTCAACAAAATATGAAGATTGTGGTAAATTGGGTAAAACAGTTCCCTGTGCAGTATAGAATATTTCATCTCCAGTTATAAATGGAACTGGACTTGGAAATGATAGAATATTATACTTTAAAGTATTTGGATCATAACCCGATTGTGGTAATTCATTACCAGCAATTGCATTTGGTAATATTGCTTTTGGTAATGATGCAGTAATTTTATATGATGGTAATGAATTTGAAGCAACATAAAAATTAGCATTTGATTCATTATATACATTGGTTACATCACTTGTTAATACGTTATTACCAAATTCAATATCAGCAGTATCACTAAATGCACGATTTATAACTCTTCTTAAGTCATACTCTCTATTTGGATCTGGGAATAAAGTTATACCTGGTTGATTTGTTAAATTATCAATAGATATTGTTCCTGTGGGTTTATCAATATTTCCTACAGTACCTGTTGCTATTTTTGTTTCTTCGTTTCTAAATAAAACCTCTATATTATCACCAATTTTTAAACTTGACTTATCAATATCTCTTGTAAATAAAACAATATTAGCACCAGAGATACTTTCAATTTCAAATCTTGATGAAGTGTTATAAATCCATGAATTTGCAAATATTTGCTTTCTTGTTTTATTTTCAATTGGATTTAGTATTTTTTCTCCAACATTTCTTACACTTATCTTTTCTCCCTCTGTCAATAATCGAATATCTGATGTAGGAACAAATTTAGACAGAACACCTGTTAATCTTATCTCAACTTTTTTACTTAAATCTCCGTTTTCATAACCAAAATAAAATTCATCAGATCTAACATCTTCAGTAGATGATATTGTATCAACAATGTTTTCACAACCCAAGAATTGATTAACTGATTTGTCTTTATAGAAGATATTTGTGCTAATACCAGATATTAAAGTACCTGTTTGACCAAATCCAACTGTTGAATCAACTGTTATAACTGAAGAACCAGCTGAAACGTTACCAATAGATTTAGTTTTGCCAGGAATGTTAAATGTTCCTTCAATAAGGTCTACTTCATTGAATCCAACAAATAATGCAATTTTATAATATACCTTTCCCTTTCTTGTAAGTGGTTCTACTTCTGATATAGACGCTCTAGTTGCAGAATCATTTGATTTAATTATTGTTTGACCAACTAAATTGATTGGATTACCAGATATTGCTTCAGCAAGAATAATTTCTCTTCTTATATACTCTGCAGAAGATGGTTTGATTAAAAATTGCTCTAAATCAACAATCGTTGGTGTTTCATTATATAATACATTGAATAAAATTCTAAATGACTCTTCTGTACCTTTTGATTGGTATAGAGATTTAGAATTCTTAATAAAATTGCTTACATCTAAGTTATTGACAAAATCAACACTCTCTAAACCAGGTGTAAGTTGTTTTTTAGTCTTTTTATAAAATTCTTTTAAAAATAATGCACTTAAATTGATAACAGTTGCATCATCTTCATGATTTATTGCTGATGAGTCTGTAAATACTAATTCTGTAGGATTGTTATCAGCATGATATGTTGTAATTCCACTAAAACCACGAATACAACCAGTAAAACTATTAGTTGTAATACCTGTATATGTTATAACTTCATCATTAATCTTAAAGAGACCATATTCATTAGGAAATCCCTTTGTAGTGCTAACATTTACCGTTGTTGCTGTGGTTGTAATGCCACTAGTTAACTTTGTTTCACCTACAACGACTTCAGGAGTTAAATTATCTAATTTTATGTACTGATCAAGATTATCAGTTAGGTCAATCGGACCTCCCTGATATTCCTGTGAAATATAGTATTGTTTTAAAAAATCTACTGCCTTTGGACTTTCAGATAGTAAAAACTCAGGTATTTGGTTTTCAATTATCTGTTGGACTTTGACTCTCTTATCAATCCCAGTGGTGATCATATTATCCTCTTACCAGTGCTCCATTAGCGTAACTTGATGTAACCTTATATCCAACACCAGAAATCTGTTCACCAGATGAAATAGTGTCTTTAACCATATTTATGGCACTATCTCCGACAGCAAAACTGAGATATAAATCTTTCAATCCAATGATATCATTTGATTCGGGGAATGCTTGAATTTCAATTATATTATTCGACCTTTGAGTTGACGTTATATTTACCGTTGATATAATGACCTCTCCATGCACATAATCAACAATTCCAGCAGAGGTAACAACTAATTGTCCTCTAGATAACTCCGTATCACCCTTTACAATAGCTATTACACCTTTACCACTTCCATCCAATGTACCATCACTGTTACGGTTTGGTATATCTGTGAAATATAACATATCAGTTTGACCCTGAATGGTAAATCCAGTGCTTTTTATATTCTTACCTTCTGGGTTGATGTAAAACCTATTACCGTAACATAATTCATACTGAGCAAATTGATTTGTCAATGCTCTCAAGTTTCTTCTAATTCTAATTCTTGTAATATTAGAAGTTATTGCTTCATCAATATTATCAATTACATTCACAATTTTACTATACTTAAATCTACCACCAAACTTGTTAAGATCAGTTGATGAACCATAAGTCAGTAAACCATTAATAATATTAGTCTTTAATTCAGATACAGTTGTTACCTTTGATTGATCATAATAAACAAAAGAATCTAATTCAACATATAATAATTTAAGATCAAGTAGTTTTTGGTTAATAACTGCTAATGAATAACTCTTTAGGTTGGATAGAATTGCATTCTTATCAAAATCAGATACAAACTCACCATTCTTTGGTTTGATTGTGATAAAAACAGTTCCAAATTCAGGTGGATCTAATTCCTCACCACCTACAACTGAGACTGATTCGGTATTTGGATATATTTGTTGTATTATTGCCTCATAATCCCTTGCTGTAACCGCTCTGTATTGCGATGAATACAGTCTAGGTGCAAAATACTTAATCGAATCAATAGACTCGATACTGCCCCCATTAGCTGCCGATGAGACAGTTGTAACTATTGGTGTAGTTGATGGTAAAGCAATTTGATTTGAAGATGAGGTGACACTACCTGCATAGTTAAATGCTGCAGGACCGTTACCTTCTACACCATCTGTGACAATGTAAGATACACTGATAGTTGCTTCATTTTCTAATTTTTTACCAAAGACACCATCACCAAAAAGAAGTTCATATCTTTCGTCTGTTGTCTCTTGTATTAAATATGTCTCTGAAATATCAGTTATGTTTAATATATTATCTACTTTACGATATTCTCTACCTAACCCAGTATCAGATGAACCTTTTACAAATACTTTAATAGTTGATGTATCAATAAATGAGTTTTCAAGTATGAATCTCTGATCAAGTGAACCATCTACAGTAAAGGTTTTTGATAAGTAGGTTCCTTGGTAAATTATTATATCACTAAACGATCCTGTGCTGCTTACTATATTTCCATTTGCGTCTGTAGTCTGTGTTGTAGTCGTTGTAATTGATTCTGGTATTGAGAATACAAAAGAAGTATCATTAGATGATCCTACACATACTAAACCTGCCTGAAGAGTGAGGGTTGGAGTATTTGCACTAGTTGTTACATCAAAAGAGATTGTTGCTTGAGATGCAGTTCTTGATCTAGGTACATATCCAATGTTTCTTGCAAGTGCAACTACATTTTCACGTACTGTCGCAGAGTCTAAGAAAGACTCATTGACAATCATGTTTGAGTTAAATGCAGTTATGTAAGTATTATATGCTAAAGTATCAATTAGAACTGAAAAATTAGATCCTTCAAAGTCAAAATCCGTAAAATCAGAGTTTGCACGGATATAATCCTTAATTGAAGTCTTAATTTGGTCAAAATCTAGATTTGTAAACTTAGTAAAAGGCATTATCTTGTTGCTTCCAGTATGAATGTGAATTCTTGTGTAGGAACTTCCTGTCCAATAATATCAAAGAACACCGTGACCTCAAATTCATTTAAATCTGGTCTTGGATCTACCTCAACAGTTACATTATCAATTCGAGGTTCAAAGTTTTCAAGTGTTATTTCAATTTGGTTCTGTATTACAGACGCAGTACCAAAATCTACAAAGTCAAATAGGCTATCACGCACTTCAGAACCCAATACTGAATTAAAAAACCTTTCAGTAGGTATAGTTTGTACTAAATTACGTACAGACTTCTTAATTGCGTTCTCATTTTTGAGAATTGTAAGGTCTTTTGTGACTGGATGGGGTGTAAAAGACAAACTTATGTCCTTAAATGCCCTTGATATCCGATTTATTGCCATTTAAACAAGAGTTTTCCTGTTTTATTTATGTCACTTTTTTGTAAATGCTATTATTTATCCTAAATCTTGTTCAATATCGTTTTTTACTGCAGAATAGTCGTCTTCTAACACCTCTTCAAGGTAAGATTCGTCCCAATAATCGTAATAATCAGTTTTTGCAAGTTTTCTCCTTGCTTCAGTAAGTTCTTTTCGAGGTTGACACAACACTAAGTTGTATAATCCGTTACTTGTTTGTATTCCTTGTATATAAGTCTTCGTTTTTCCATGATCCGCAATGAATTTATACTCTGGATAGTTGCGATTATAGTCATCTACCGCATCATATAGGAATTGTGAGCTAATATTTCCTTCTACAACATATATTACGACATCAAAATCAGGTTTTGGTACAATTTGACTTAATTTTTCATCAA
>Ga0115013_10000356_pt1 | contig 27996 bp, 23 predicted proteins | sample SouAtlMetagenome_2_FD_88686 | JGI IMG/M metagenome (GOLD analysis project Ga0115013, IMG submission 88686) | Marine eukaryotic phytoplankton communities from Atlantic Ocean - South Atlantic ANT15 Metagenome | ecosystem: Environmental > Aquatic > Marine > Oceanic | place: South Atlantic Ocean...
TGATTTACTTAAGAAATGAAAATATTATTATTATTTTTAAATTTTATAATTACATATTCTCTCAAAGTTTGTGTAATAGGTGCATCAAGTTCTCTTGGGAGAGAAATTATTTATCAAGGTGTAAATGATTTTAATTATAATATATTAGGAATTACTAATTCTCCTGAAAAAGTATGTATACCTTATAGAGGATCTGGTTTAGATGATAAATCTGATAAAATTTTAATTAAAGATAAAAAATTAAAATTGTATAATTATTTGGATATAATACCTAATTATGATGCTTTAGTATTTACAACTGGTGGTACTGCATTCGAAAAAAATGATTATTCTGATAAAATTACAGAAAAATTTTTAAATAACTTACCTAAATCATGTAAATCGGTATCATTAATAAGTGCGTTTGGTGTAGGTGATTCAATCAAAGGAGCGAATCTAGGAATAATTTCAATGCGTAATTGGTATTTAAAGGATGTTTATCGTGCAAAAGAAAATCAAGAATATCTTTTGAATAATTTTGAAAGAAATATAAAAAAAATTATTTATAGACCAAAAGTTTTATCATATGGCGATACTAGTTTTGATTCAATTCCTAGAGAAGTCTTAGCTAAAGAAATTTTAAACAATTTTTAATTTGTTTTAAATATCATTTTAATTTATTTTATATTATATAAAAATGTTAGCTTTTATTATTCCATATAGAGATAGAGTTAATGAATTAAATTTTTTTGATAATCATATGAAAAATATTGTTTTAAAAAATATGAAAGAAAATATTGATTATGTTTTATATTATATACATCAAGATGATAACCGTCCATTCAATCGTGGAGCTATGAAAAATATTGGTTTTCTTATAATTAAAAAAAAATTTCCAGATACGTATAAATCTATGACAATTATATTTAATGATATTGATACTTTACCAAAAGAAAAAACACGTTTAAATTATGAAACAATTAAGGGTAATGTTAAACATTTTATTGGATATAACCATACATTGGGAGGTATTATAAGTATTAATGGTGAAGATTTTGAAACATCTAAAGGGTTTCCAAACCATTGGTCCTGGGGATTGGAAGATGTTGTTCTATATAAAAGATGTAAAGAATTTTGTAATATTGACAGAACATCTTTTACACTTTTATTTTTTTCACAAAATGCTTTTATAGTGTCATCTATCACAAACAAAAAAAATTTTTCAAAAAAAGAATTAGCAACACGTAGTAATGGTGATGGTGATAGTTTTGAAAGTATTAAGAATCTTGAATATAATGAAAACAATAATATGATTAATGTTACAAATTTTTATACAAATTACACACCTTATAATGATATGTTATTACGAGATTACAAAAGTAGAGGTCAAATAATTGATCATTATTTTGAGAATATTAACACTGATAACGGAAAAAACATTATTAATAGTATTAATCTACTTGAAAAAAATCTTTCTAATGATAGTTCTAAAAATGTTTCAATGACATCGAATTATAAAGAAAATCCATATATCCAAGATTATAATAAAGTCGAAGGAAAAGTTTTACCTCAAATTAAAAATAATAATAATACTCATCATGGTCCTTTCAATTTTACTTATGACAATTAATTTTATAATTTTATTTTACACAATTAATCTAATAATTTCTTTCTTGAATTATTATAACTTCTCTCAAATATATAAAAATATAAATATACCATTACCAGAACTGTGAAACAACCTAATCCCATATTTAATGCTACTTCATATCCAAAATCCATATATCCTGCAAACATATCAGAGAAAGTATGTCCTATAAGAGCTCCATACAATGCTCCATGTGTTCCATAACCTGAAAATAATTTATCAATTTCAATACCGATAAGTGCTGAAATTGCTACTATTGTGTTATCAATAAAACCAAATTTAAATCCTTGTAACATTATATTATATATATATAGTTTTTTATAAGTTTACCCGATTTTTTTTACAAAACTTTTTCTGAAAATTAAAAAATGGACAAAAAAAAATGTCCAAAATTACTTTTTGTAATTTTTTTTATCTGAAAAAACCGGGCAAATCGGGTTCTTACCATTAAGGTCTAATAATATTTTTTTATAAAAATATTTGTTATTGACTTTTTTTTACAATTTTTCTCAAGTTAAAACAGCGCAACTTTTTTGTTTCCATATATTAAGGAATATGGAAACAATTAAGTTGCGAAAAGTTGCGCCAGAATATTATTGTGAAATATGTGATTATAATACATGTAGAAAAAGTAGTTATGATAAACATTTATTATCAGCAAAACATAAATGGAAACAAATGGAAACAAAAAGTTGCGCAAAAATTGAAGAAATATTTAAATGTAATAATTGTAATAAAATATATAAAACTAGAAATGGGTTATGGAAACACAAAAAAAAATGTTTTGAAAAAGAAGAAACAATAATTGAAGAAAAAGAAATAACGACACAAGATAATGTATTAAATAAAATGGCAAGTATTATTGAAAATCAAGGCAAAATGTTAGAAGATCAAAATAAATTATTAGAAGACCAAAATAAAACAAATAAAATTTTAACAGATGCAATAACTGAAGGAAAGATTTGTAATAATATTACAAATAATGATAATAATTTCAATATGAACATATTTTTAAATGAACAATGTAAAGATGCTATACCTTTAATGGAGTTTGTAAATAATTTAAAGTTTACAATTGAAGATTTGAATAAATCCGGTAAAGAAGGAGGATTTGTAAATAGAATAACAGATTTATTTACACGAGGATTAAATAAACTAGATGTTAGACAACGTCCTATTCACTGTAGTGATATAAAACGTGAAACATTATATATAAAAAATAATGATAAATGGATAAAAGATGACAAAGAAAAAACATTAGTTGCAGAAGCTATTGATGTTGTTAAAAAAGATGCTGACATTTTTTTCCATAATTATATTCAACAATATCCAGATTGTTGGAAAAGTGATAATCCTAGATATGAACAATATATGCAAATGATGGCAAATCGATATGGGGGTGATGAAACTAATGATATTAATACAAAAAAAGTTATTACAAATATAGCAAAAGAAGTAATTATTGATAAAGAGACATAAAATATTATCAATAACGTAACAAATAAATAAAATAATAATAAATAAAATATTTTGTTTATTATTTTTTTAATAGTTTTTATAATTTTCTATTGTATCATGGGATATGGCTTTGGTTTATGGCTTGTATATTCACAAAGTTTATTAAAAACTCCTAATCATATAGGTCATGTTACAATATCATGTTTTATGGAAAAAGTTGAAGCTTTAGAATTATATAATGATATTACTCAAAAATGTGGTAAAACAGCACCTGTTCTGTTTTTTGGAAAAAATCCTAAATTATATGAAGCAAATTATTACACACATGATAATAATGATATTTGTTCTTGGGGGTACGATTGTTACAGTAAAAAATGGGAATCTTTCAAACCTATATGTGATAAATATATTTGCGATCAACCTGAACAACTTCATACAAGTATTGAATATCATACTAATTTTGAAAAATTTGAACCAAAATTTATGGATAATTTTGAAATCGAATGTGATATTAAATTAGTTGATATCACATCAGACAAACCTGAAGAATGGAAAATAATTAAATAATTATCTTCTTCTTCTTGTATTTTTTCTTTTCTTTTTAAGAGTATTTTTTCTCTTTTTTACTTTATTTCTTTTTGTTTTATTATTACGTGAACCACCTTTCTTTGGACAAACTTCATTTTCTATATCTTCAACACTACCTTGTTTTCCACATAAACTTCCATATGATGCTTGTTTTGCATATCCTTTTGCTGTTATTGAAGCTTCTTGTTCTTTAGCTTCATTTTTATTTAAAAGCACACCTGGAACTATTGTATCTTTTACACTTTTTTTATTTTGTTGTGGATCTAATGATAATTTTAATCTCCATGTATTACTATGTCTTGTTTTATATTCGAATGATGATTTATTTTTTGCTAATTTATCAATATCATAGTCTAATATATCTCTTAAATATGCTTGCATTAATTGAGAATGTGTTACTACATGAACAACACCTTTATGTGTATTTTTATTATTTGAAAACCATATCATAAATTTTTCTAAATCACCTGTTTTATTGAAAGCTTGTTCAAAAGAAAAAACACTTTTTTCATTAGAACTTCTTCCTTCGTCTAATTTTTTTGCTTCTGGTCCAACTGTATCAATTAAATTACAAAAATTTATAATTCCATAATCACCATCTTCGTTTTTCATATACTCAATTTCTTGTGGTTTTGATTTACTTTCATTAATGTTTAATGGTGGTAAAGTTAATGTAATTTTTTTTGGTAAATTATCATACCATTCTGGAAGTGGAAATTTTAAATTTGTTACCTCGTTTTTCTCTCTTGATAAAGCTTTCAAAGTTTTCAAAAAATGTAGAAATTTATTTGCAGAGTGTTTCATATGATCTGGCCAATTACCTCTTTTCATTACTTCTATCTCACTTGAATGCTTTTCTTTTAAATAAGGTGAAATATGTAATTTTAAATTTGTTGTATTTGTGTTAGTTCCATATAATAATGTAGCTGTTTGCCATGTTCTCAATAAATTTGAAACACATACATTATCACTATTAAATGCTTGTTTATTTATATCATCTTTTTGCGCAAAATTTATTGTATTAATTATACCATAATATGCTGCTGCTGGTTCTCCGTCTTTACCAAATAATTTACCAGCATCTATATTATTACATGATGCTAAATGTCTTGTAAATTGAAAATTTAAATAATTTATTTTTTTAACTCCAGGAACTTTAATTGAACTATTTGTATTTGACATATAATATAAAATAATATTTTATTATTGAAATGGTATTTTTTTTAATGATATTGTTACTATTAAATAAATAACTAAGGCAAGTAATCCAACACCTAAATTAAATTTCAATAAAAAAATATAATAATTACGACATACATCATCACAACATATATCATTTTCAATAATTTGAATGTTTCGATTTGTTATTCTATTTTCTTGAGCTGTATGTAAACTTGAATTTAAAGTAACATCTGTAAATCTATCATATGTAAATCTATTAGCTTCTAAATCAGCTTCTAAATCACTACTTTTAGTGTATATTTCTTCATGTTTTATTAATTTTTCTTTTGTTGTCATTTAATAAATATATTAACATCTAAATCTATAAGTTGTTTTAAAGACAAAATTATTATTATTATCATTATTATTATCATTATCGTAATTAGCAAAATGAATATTGTTTTTTTCAAAATCTTTTACATCATTAATGTCACATTCATTTGGAGGAGCTAAAAAATATTTTATATTTGGTTTAAAATTTTTATTTGAATATATCTTAAAACCTATAATTGCTAGTGCGAATTGCCAAAAATTCATTTTATAAATATATTAAACAATTATTAAATATATTTATAATATCTATTTATAAATGAAAATAATGTATTTTTTATTTTATATATTGAATTCTTTAAAAAAAGAAACGTTAGATGATACAAAAAATGTTGGTTTAGATGAACGAGTACCAATGTTTGTTAATTTACCTGGTGCTGAAACAAATATACAACATTTAAAAATTTTATCTACATTAAATGATAATTTTTATAAAAAAAAATTACTTCAAACATTAGAAAGTAATAGATATTGTGAATTATATAAAGTTCTATTAATAGAAGAATATAACAAATATAATAACAATCCTAGTATTAGTAGTATGAATTTTGAATCTGGTGGTTTATATAAAGATTGGCATTTTGATTGGGAATGATTTTAATTAATTAAATTTAACACTTCATCCATTAAATTACTTGAAATATTATGTAATGAACTAGAAAAATCTTCTAAATCTTTCTTTGCTAATGTTAAACGATTACGAGTAATTATTACCATATTATGATTCTCTGCGAATATTTCTTCTTGGTATTTTATGTCATATTCATCTTTATTATTTAATTGCATCATATCTAATTTTTCTTGTGAATTTTCTTTCTCTTTAATATAATGATTTAATTCTTTAAAATATCTTTTTACAACATTTATTTTAACTTTCAATTTACTAATATCTTTATCAGAGTTCATAATAATTATAAATTATATTATATTTTTTATACTTATTTATTATTGCATCAATTGTTCTAACTTTTCTTCTAATTCATCAATCTCACTATCAGTTAATGTACCTTTCTTTTTTCCATCTTTTATTTGTTTTTGTAATGATTTAATTTCTTTTTTCTTTTCTTTATCTGTAAGAGTAACTTTTCTCTCAATTTTAATTTCATTACCAAGAGCATCTAATACAACTTCATTTTTATCTTGAATTAATTCATTACCTTCAACTTTCTTTTCTATTGATTCACCCTCCTTTCGTAATAATCCTTTTTCCATAATCCATTTTTCTGTTGTTACAGCATTTGTAAATTCACGGTTATGTGAAATAATTACAACACCTCCAGTGAAATCATGTATTGCTTGTGTTAAAGCTCCTAAACCATCACGATCTAAATAATTCGTAGGCTCATCAAGAATTACTAAATGCGGATTTTGCCATAATGACGCTGCTAATACAACTTTTACTTTTTGACCACCTGATAATGATTTAATTAAAGTATGATTTGCTTGTTCAGGTTCTATTCCAAAATCCATAAAATGTTTTTCAATATCTTTTGTTGTTAATGTTTTTGAAGCTAAACCAGCCATTACTGCTTCTTTTTCATCATGACGTTGTACAAGTTTAATTGCACCCATTTTAATTAAAATATCTCTTTTTACCCACATAACCATTTCTTCAGATTTACCTTTCCACTTCACTTCATATTCTTTAATTTTCATTTTTTTATTTTCTCTACGAGAATTAATCTTTTCTGGTTCAACTGCTTTCTTTTCTTCACCTGTGCTTTCACATACACGTAATTCCATACCTGTTTCATTAGAAACCAAAAAATATTTTGTTATTTTTTGATCTTCATTTGATTCTTTATTAATTAAATCTAATCCTTCTTTATCTTCATTACCTGCAAAACGCCACATAATATATTGTGTTGGTGTTTTATGTAAATGTTTTTCTAAATGATGAAAAGCATGTTGCGCAATATATGCCATACGAAGATCTGGATGTTTTGTTACATTTCCTTTCATTGCTTTTAATTCTCCTATTAAAATTTTTATTGCAGTTGATTTACCTGCACCATTTGCTCCAATAACACCAACTCTAGATATACGAGAACATTCTAAATTAATATCAAAAATTGTAGGTGTATCACGAGTTGGATATTGAAAAGTTACATTTGTCATTTTTAACAATGTTTTTGATTTACTTTTAACTCCTTCTAATTCACCAGGTTCGGGAAATTTAAATTTTACAACATCATTACGTAATTCAAAATAACTCTTTTTTTCAGGATATTTTTCTACAAAATCTTTCAATACACTTCCTTTTGTACCAGTAAACATTCTCAATTTTCTGTTTTGAAAATCGATTAAATGAGTACACATATCATTCAAGAAAGAGGAATCATGTGAAGTAGCTATAATAGAACCTCCTCCTTCCATAAATCCTTTCAACCAATTCTTAATCCATGCTATATTTTTAACATCTAAATGTCCAGTTGGTTCGTCAAGCATAAGAATATCAGCATTCATTAATGTAGCAGCACAAAGTTGCATTTTTACTTTCCAACCACCTGAATATGTTGTAATACCCATACCCATATCTGCTGCACGATCTTTTCCAATATCTTTTTTAGCATAACCAAAACCTATTTCTTCCATAACTTTTTCAACTTGTTCTGCCGTAACTTTTGGTTCCATTTCATATTGAACATTACAACAATGAACAACCCATTCTACACCACACAAATCTATATTTAAAATTGGAAATCCTTTTTCATCTTCACCTACTTCTACTTCTTGAATTTCATGTTCTACAAAAATAGTACGTAGTTCATCTTTTTTTGGAAAACCTTCAACTTGTTCATTAGCAATTGCTCTCATTAAAGTTGTTTTACCACAATTATTAGGTCCAAGTAAACCATAAAATCTATTTTGTTTCAAATGTAAATGAGTATTATTTAATAATGTTAAAGCACCATAAGCAAGTGAAAATTCACCCTTATATAAATCTTTCCCTTCTTCTGTATCTTCGAAAAAATTTTCTTTTATAATATATGATTCTTTTGCCTTATTCAATAATGTATTCGTTATTTCTTCCTCATTATCATTTTTAAAACCATAATTAGTAATAATACTTTTCCATACATTATTATCAAAACAATGACTATTCCATATATTAGTTAACATTATACTCATCATTTTAATATTATCTTCTTTGGTTTCAATATTGAATTTTTTATACTCTTCTTGTAATAATTCAATTAATTCACTTGCTTCTTTATGGAAAATAGCATTTTCATTTTCTGAACATGATTCTTTTAATGTATTTAAAGCACGAGTACTTACTTTACGTGCTTCTGGATCACTCATTGCATCATTACAACGTTCTAATGATTTTTTCAAATTTTGATAAAATGGTAAAATTTCTTTAGGGTGTTCTATTAATTTACACATATTATCAATAATTACACATGTTAAACGTTTTGTTGCTGTTTTTTTATCAATTAATCCTCTCATAATAATAGGTGTTGTTATTGCTAATGCAGGTGCTTCTACATTTTGTACAAATACACAACTAGCTAATGATTCAATTGATTCATAAATTTTATCATTATTTTTTATTCCTTTCAATACAGCTGGTGCAAAAGCATCTAAATCAACATTTCCACTACATCTTAATAACAACTCTAAAATATGTGACGCCTTTTCTTTTATACTTTTGTCAATTTCATTTACATCTGATGAAACCATTGGAATTAACTCTGGCATACAAATTCTAATTTCATCTTTATTTTTATTAACCAATTCATATAAAACCATATATGAAAATTCCTTTTGACTTCTCATTGATTTTTTTATAATTGAAGTCAAAATTGTAGAAACATATGGAGTATACCAAGGATTTATAAAATATACTATTGATTTTAATGTTACAAATGTATCATTAAATAATAATTTTTTATTTTTAAAAGTGTAAATATTCAATAATTTTGGTATTATTTTATCAACTATTAAAAATTCATTTTCTAATTTCAAAATATTTTTAATTTCATTAACATTATTAAATAAATATTCATCGTCACTTAAACATTTCTCCAAAAAATCTTGCTCATTATTAACTTCAAGCATTATACAATTTATATAGTGGTGTTTTTATATTAATTTCATTATTTTGTTATAAAATATAAAAATAGTATTATTGTATATATTATTATGCCTAATGCTAAATGTGAAAAATGTAATTTATATATTGATGATATTTGTATAAATGAAAAACACTATTGTAGACTCATTAAATTGTTAAAAGAAAGAGTAAAAAAATGTTTTGGAATTCCATATAATATAACTCCTGGTATTCGCCATAATGAAATTATTAAAAATACTAGCTGGAAATGTTTAAATAAAATTGAATGTGATGGAGTATTATATTATGAACAATTTGCTTCTAATCCAACTAAATATGATTTTGATATTTTAAAAGATATTTAATATATATAACTATTTATCATGTTAAAAACATTTTTAAAAATATATAAAGACTACTTCATAATAGTTTTTATATATGACTAATAATTGTATTGGAATTGATTTGGGAACAACTTATAGTTGTGTTGCTGTTTGGCAAAATAATAGTGTTGAGATTATTGCTAATGATCAAGGCAATAGAACAACACCTTCATGGGTAGCTTTTAACGATCAAGAACGTTTAATTGGTAACGCTGCTAAATCACAATCTGCACAAAATCCAGAAAATACTGTTTATGATGCTAAACGTCTTATTGGACGTAATTTTAATGATCAAACTGTTCAAAATGATATAAAACATTTTCCATATAAAGTTGTTGCCGATAGAAATGGAAAACCATCTATTCAAGTTACATATAAAAATGATTTGAAAACATTTCAACCTGAAGAAATTTCTTCTATGGTTTTAATTAAAATGAAAGAAGTAGCAGAATCTTATCTAGGGAGTGAAGTTAGAGATGCTGTAATTACAGTACCTGCTTACTTTAATGATTCTCAACGTCAAGCTACTAAAGATGCTGGAATAATTGCAGGTCTAAATGTTTTACGTATTATTAATGAACCTACTGCTGCTGCAATTGCCTATGGTTTAGAAAAAGAAAAAGGTGCTGGTGAAAAACTTGTTTTAATCTATGATTTAGGTGGAGGAACATTTGATGTTACTCTTCTTTCTATTGATGATGGTATTTTTGAAGTTAAATCTACAGCAGGTGACACTCATTTAGGTGGTGAAGATTTTGATAGATGTCTTGTTGAATATTTTTTATCTGATTTTAAAAGAAAATATAAAAAAGATCCTAGTAACAATAAACGAGCTATGAGAAGATTACATTCTGCTGCTGAAACAGCCAAACGTACATTATCTTCTTCTACTGTAGCAAGTGTTGAAATTGATTCATTATTTGAAGGTGTTGATTATAATGGTAGCATTACACGAGCTAGATTTGAAGATATGTGTAGTCATCTATTTAAAAAAACTTTTGAACCTGTTGAAAAAGTAATTAGTGATGCGAAAGTTTCTAAAAGCAATATTAATGATATTGTATTAGTTGGTGGGTCTACACGTATTCCTAAAATTCAAGAACAATTAAGTGAATTTTTTAATGGTAAACAATTATGTAAAAACATCAATCCAGATGAAGCTGTCGCTTATGGTGCTGCTGTACAAGCTGCTATTTTAGGTGGAGTTAAAGATGATAAGGTTAATGACTTACTTTTACTAGATGTAATTCCTTTGTCTCTTGGTATTGAAACTGCTGGCGGTGTTATGACAACTTTAGTTCCAAGAAATACTACTGTACCTTGTAAAAAATCACAAACATTTAGTACATATGCTGATAATCAACCAGCGTGTACTATTCAAGTATTTGAAGGTGAACGCCATATGACTATGCATAATAATAAATTAGGTGAATTTAATTTAACTGGTATTCCACCAATGCCTAGAGGTATGCCACAAATTGAAGTAACATATGATATTGATGCTAATGGTATTTTAAATGTTACTGGTTGTGAAAAATCATCTGGTAAAACTGAACAAATCACAGTTACCAATGATAAAGGACGATTAAGTCAAGATGATATTGATAAAATGGTAGCAGATGCAGAACGATTCAAAGATGATGATTTAAAAATGAAAGAGCAAATTGAAAGTAAAAATAATTTAGATTCTTTCGTTTATCAATGTAAAACTTATCAAGATAATAATTCATTAGATGATAGTGATAAAGATACTATTAAAACAAAATTAACAGAAATTACACAATGGATGGATGAAAATCCTGGCGCTTCTAAAGAAGATAATGATGAAAAACAACAAGAATTACAACATTTTCTTGGGCCATATATTAATAAAATGAATAGCTCTAATGTTCCAAATGAAGATAGTAATAATACTGAATCTAGTGAACCTGAATGGGAACCTAAAATCGAAGAAGTTGATTAAATAAAATATTAGTAAATTGTATATAAGAAATATGCAATCTTCTAGTGATAGATTACGTAAATATCATAATTATAATAACTATTTATATTCTCATCATAGTAATGAATTTATTATTAATTGTGATATTAGTTTATGTACTGAAATTATTAAAACTTCTTACTATAATCCTTTAGCAAGAAAAGTTATATTAAAACCTGATTATGGTTCATCTTTAACTGAATTAACACGTGGTGTCGATGTTGAAACAATGACTCAATCACAATATTTAAGTCATAATAAAACATGTACTAATAATTGTAGCGATAATATTGTTAATAAACCTGGTGTTGGTGTCAAACACAATTCATATCATCGTTATAATGGTTCTGTTAAATCAAAAACTATACAAGCTGATGTATAATAATTTATTATATTCTATTATAATATATAGTAAATTATGAATAATAGTTTAAGTTTAAATGAACCTCCTATTTTAACTAATACAGATTCTCGTTTAGATAGTATTGAACAACGTTTATCTATTGTTGAACAATATTTAACACAACAATCACGGTTACAAAATAATTCTTTTGCTTCATTTGCTTCATTACATCTTAGTAATTTGGCAGCTCCAAATACTATTCTTAACATGACAAATCAACCTAACAACAACTCAGTCGCATCAACCGTATCATTAGGAGGAAAAAATAAAACTAAATCTAAAAATAGAAAGAAAAGTAAAAATCAAACAAAACGTAAAAAGTAAATTATAATATAAATAACTGATTTTTTTATTTATATTATATCATAATCTATAATTCAATTTAAGCACTTTCACTAGGTGGAACAGGTGCGTTAAATTTTTTTGTAAAATATTGAATAGCTTCATGTAATTTTGATGTTTCTTCAATATTATAAGCGCCACGTTTATGACCAATTTGAGCAAAAGCAATCAAAATATTAATAGCAATTAAATCATTATCAATTACTACTTCTGTAATAGGAATTTCTTTAACATCATCTTTAGCTACATCTTGGGATTTAACTTCTGTATTTGTTGATTCTTCAACCACTACTGGTTCTTCTTGAGAAGGCAATTCTTCAACGACTGTATTAACACTCATTTATAATAATATATATACTATTTTTTTATATTGTTTTAATTAAACGTTTTTAATATTGTGTAGTTAATTTTAATGTAAAAGACCAATCCAAATTTTGTGTATCAATATAATCACCATATTCATTAACTAATGCAACTGAAAATTTAACCAAATCAACATTACCAAAATACTCTCTTGGTGTTGAAATAACACGATTAAAAAAATTATAATTTAATTCATTTCTATATATAATTTTACCTATAATATTACCACCATTCTTAAAACTTCCACTACATACACCTGTTGATTTCATATTCTGTGTAACTATTGTGCTATCTGAATTTGTTGTATTATCATCTAAAACAAGATAAGCATATTTAAAATTATTATTTAAATCAATTGATGAATCACTCTTAATTCTATATGCTTTATGATTGGTTAGTATATTATTTATAGTTATAGATTTTTCTCTAAAACCAAGTATATAACCTAAAGATCTTTCTAAAATAATGTCGTTATCATTTTCATCTTTAGTAAAATCAACTTCAATAGAAATTATATTTGTTGCATTATTTGAAATAATTTCAAAATAAACACTTCTATCATTAACTAATTCATTATTACTAACTTCATTATCTATTTCGTGAAGAAATAAAAGTTTAATACTAGTTATATCGTTATATTGATTTGATATTATATCTAATTGAGTATTTATATTTTGAACAAAATTATTTATACTATCATTATTCATTATATTTCTTTCAATTCGAAAAATATCTGGTGTTTTTACATAATGAACTACTGATGATGATACACCATGGTTAATTGTTAATTTAAAAACATTATTTTTAATTTGATCACTTATAATACGTATAGATGTAGGACCACTATATTCAACTAACTCTAATTTACTAACATTATTAATAGGTTCATCATAAGTTATTTGAAAGTTATTAGTTTTCTTGTGAGATTTACTACTGTTTTTATCTCTAAATAATGAATCGACAGTCAAAATTTTCACTTTATTGCTATTATCTTGCGTTTGATACATGACTTTATATAATATATTAATACTATTATTCTTTTAAAATATTATACGATAAATTAATAATTAATATTGCATTACTACTTCCAATAAAATGGAATAATCATTCGAATTTAAATCTATTACATCTCCATGTCTGTCAAGCAATCGCAAATGTAATTTTGTTAAATTAACTGGTCCCATATAATTTCTTTCACGAAATATACAACTATTATTATCAAAATAAGTATTAAAAAATAATACAGGAATACTAATACGGGCTATAATATTATTTCCAATATAGTTTTTACCATTTGAAGACATAAATGTATTTGTAATTTCATTGCTATTATAGTCATTCATATCTAAAAATATATAATTATCTATACTACTAGCATATGATGTTTCTCCTTTTAAGACATTTGTATATGTAATCGGTTCATTTATTTGATTTGATTTTACTGTATCACTTATTATATCAGTTTTGTAGACTGTATATATTGATTTTCTAAATCCTAAAAACCAACCTAATGTTTTACTTTTATTTTGCTCTTTCACTTTAGAATCATAAATATTATCACTAATATAACTAAAATCTATTGTAAAATATACATCAGGAGAATATTCTGGCTGTGAAGAAACTAATTCATCAGGAATATGATAATCTTCTCCATCATGTGAATTTTTTAATCTAAATATTGCCTTTGAATCTGTTTTTGATATTTCAAAATAAAGAAGATTCAAATAATTATCAAATGCATTTCCTGAATTTGTAAAATAATTATTAATCATAGTTGTAAAATCTTCCGCCAAATAATTTCCTTCAGGTATTGTAACAAAATTATCAATAGGTTCTGATCTTCCTGTTAAGTTATAAAATGTTACTTTAAAACAATTTGTTTTTTTTCGTGATGAAATTGTATAAATTGTATTAGGAATTTCTAAACTTATTATTTTTATAGAAACAACTTTTGTTAATTTTTCAGGCAATTCCAATGTATAATCTTCAGATCGTGTTTTATCATAATTTTTTCTAAAAATACTATCTATGTTTATTACTTTAGTAACAGTTTGTTTTGCTATTGGATTAATACTTCCTCCTGGAAATTGTAAATTATTAGAATATTGTACTGGAATATGCTTTTCTATTATTGTATGATGTACATCATCTACATTTGATTTATTGTTATAAATAATATTATTTGTACTTTCCTTATTTGTATTATTTTGTATAAAATATAATAATCTATCTTTTGCTTCTATTAAAAAATCAGCAAATGACAATTCATTTTCTGTTAAATTATCTTTTTTGTTTATTTTTTTTAATGTATTATTAATATTTTTATTAATTTTACTATATGTTATTGTATTTGGATCTAACTTTAATACGCGTATTAATTCTTCATCAGTATAACTATTAATATTAAAATTATATGCTGACATTGATATTTATTTATATTTATATTTATTATTAATATTAATAACTTAAAATATGAGTTATCGTTCTTGTAATAATAGTTATGGAGGAGTTTCATTTTTTAAAAGATATATGAGAAGTCCAGGACATACATCATTCTTTGCTGAATTATCTGTTCATATTCATACACTTGGTGGTATATCAAATATTGTAAATCCAGGTGGTGGTTCAGGTAGTGGTAGTGGTAATGGTCTGTCAACAACCGAGGCAAATATATTATTGTTATTAACAAACATATATATTGAAGAAATTATGAATTTATTATTTAATTATGCTAGTGGTAATTTTACATTAGTGGTAGAAACATTAACATATAGCAAATATGTTTTATTTAGTCAAGTTCTTTTTAATCTTAGAATACCAAATGATTTTGCTTATGAAAAAGTTAGAAGAACAATTGTTGATGCACTTAAATCATTAAGACAAAGTGTGCAACAATACCAGATTTTAATTGTAACACAAGGTCAGTTAGTAACTGCTAGTGAAAAAGCTAAAATTTTAGATGATCTTAACTTATTATCAGAATATGTAGAGGAACTTCAAAGCAGATCAGAAGTTAATATTATTCCTGATGTTAATGTACATGTACCATTTTTGTCTTTACAACCTTCTGTTTATATTTATATAGAAAGACATGGATATCCAGATGGTGGTATTTTTGACCCCGATTTATTAGCAAGTATTAAAGAAGAATTGGGTGAAGAATAAACATTTTTTTTCTAAAATTTAATTTCTTCTTAAATAGTATAAACATGTCAGTTCCAACCGTTACGGATTTTACAACGAAAGTTGTAGTGAACACACAAAAGGTTATTACATTTGCTGATTTAGGTATTACTAGTACTGCTACTGTAACTTCTTTAGCCATCGATACAGATGTAACTGCTGGTACATTAGCAGTTGTATATAATTCTCCAGGTCAAGTAACAAATGCTTTTACATATGATCCAGCTCAAGATGCTTCTGGTACAGCAGTTACAACATTTACTTATACAGCTACCAATGCTGAGGGAGCATCAACACCAGCAACAGTAACTATTGATGTTGGTACTTTACCAACTGCTGTAACACCAACAACATTAGCTGTAAATCTTGTAGAAGATACAACAAGAATAATTACAATCACTGAATTAGGTCTTACTGAAAATGGTACTATTTCAGCATTAACAAAAGTATCTGATCCTTCAATAGGTACACTTAGTGTAATTACGCATAATAATGAGCCTGCATTTCAATATGTGCCAGATGGAAATGCTAATGGTAACGACTCATTTACTTATACAGCAACAAATGAATTTGGTACAACAGCTACACTTACAGTTGATTTTACAATTGGTGCTACTAATGATAGCCCATCAATCACATCTACTGCTGTTACAGCCGTAAATCAAGATGCTTTATATACATATAATATTACATCAACAGATATTGATGGTCAATCTTTAACAATTTCATCAGCAAACACATTACCAGGTTGGTTAACTTTAACTACTACTACTGCTGTTGATGCTTCAGGAGTACTTACAGGTACACCAACAAATAGTGATGTAGGAACTCATGCTATTAGTTTAGAAGTAACCGATGGAACAGCTACAGCAGTACAAACTTTTAATATAGTAGTATCAAATATTAATGATGCCCCAGTAGCTGGTGCTGTTAATGCAGTAACAAATGAAGATAGTACTGGTGTCACTATTACATTAAATGGTGTTGATGTCGATAGTGGAGATACATTAGCATACTTTATTGAATCACTCCCAAGCAATGGTGGATTAGAAAGTACACTTGGTGCCAATATTGGCACAGGTGAAATTACTGGAGGGAGCAACCGAGTCGTATATAAGCCATCCCTACATTTTAATGGTACTGATTCATTTACATATAAAGTAAATGATGGAACTGTTGATAGTACCACCGCTACTGTTGATATCAGTGTTAATCCTGTAGATGATGCACCATCAGGACAACCAGTAATTACAGGAACAGTAACACAAAATTCAACATTAACAGCTGATACAACAGGAATAGCTGATATTGATGGTTTAACCAACGCCACTTTTACATATCAATGGTCTCGTACTGGTGTAGATATTAGTGGTGCAACAAATAGCACCTATACATTAGTAGAAGCTGATGTTGGAAAAACTATGGTAGTAACCGTAAATTTTACAGATGATGATGGTACTGCTAACACTCTACAAAGTCAATCTTCAGCAGCTGTAGCCAATGTAAATGATGCTCCTACCTTTGCAAGTACAACCGATACACTTTCTGCTATTGTAAATATACCTATATCATACACAACAGTACCTAGTGATGTTGATGTTGGCGATAGTCTAACTTATACTTTTTCACAATCTACACAAGGTAGTGTTGATTGGCTTGATTTCTCTTCCAACACTTTAGTAATTTCAGGTACACCACCACCAGGTTCTGAGGGTGCTAATACTATTACAGTTATTGCAACTGATAGTGGTGATTTGAGTGCTAATTTTGAATTAACTGTAAACGTAGCTTCTAATAATGCTCCCCAAAAAGTTGGTAGTGATCCTTCAGGAGTTAATGTTCTTGAAGATGCTTCTCCTACTGTAATTGATTTATCAACACATTTCACTGAAAACGACTCAGGTGATACTTTAACATTTTCATCTTCAATTACTTCACAAACACCTAGTGATCTATTATCAGTAGGACATAGTGGAGCAGCTAATAAAGATATGACAATAACATACGGTGCAAACAAACACGGGACAGCAACAATATTAGCTACTGCTACTGATTTAAGTGGACACACTGTAGACAAGACTTTCGATATTGTAGTTGAAAGTGTTGATGATGCTGATCCTGCACTTAATCAACAAAATCCTTTTGTAGATATACAAGGATTCAGTGATGTGTTACGTCTCAACCCAGTAACAGTAGATTTAAGTGGAAAATTTTTAGATGTTGACGGTGATGCTATTACATTTTCAATATTAAGTAATGATCTTTCATTAGTTACTCTTAGTTCTATTTCTGGTGATAATACATTTACTGTTGCAGCAGCAGGAGTAGATGTTGATGGTTCAACAACAGTACAAGTTACTGCTAGTGATGCTTCTGGTACTACAACAGTACCTAATGCTTTTAAAGTAGATGTTTCTGGTGTTTTATCATACATTTCAAATCTTGCTGATATTACAGTTCGACCTATGAGTTTCTTCAATACACAAGCTCGTATATCAGCAATTACTTCAGCTCAAATTCCTAATTTAAGTGCTACACAAATTTCTAATTTGACACCAACACAAGCATCACAATTATCAACAGATCAAGTAGCTGATTTTAGTGCTAATGTAACACCTATGCCTTATACTTCATATGATAACTTATCACATGCTGCTGCTTCAAATGCTTTTTTGACTGGTAGTGCTATTAACTTTAACGAAAGTACATTACGTTCACAACAAGTTTCAACAATTAAACAATTTAACAAAGCAACATTAGAAGCTTTAACACCTACTCTTTTCAAGGTATTAGATGCTACTCAAATTGGTGCATTTGAATCACAACAAATTCCTTATATTGGTTCACCACTTTTACAAGCTTTGGATCAACCAGATGCTTCTGGTTCAATTATTAATTTTTCAACAGCAACAAGTGATCGTTATCGTGATGCTACTCAAGAATTTTCTGGAAGTCAACTAACCGGATTAACTAGTACACAAGTTGGATTATTATCTGGTGCTTCAAGATTACAATGGTATAATCCTACAAAATTAGCAGATATTGACAGCAGTGTATTTGGAAGTGTAAATGAAGTACAATTTGATACTTTTGATGCCGCACAATTTGCTGCTTTTGACGTAAGTGCATTATCAGGAATGAGTCAAGCTCAATTTGATAAATTGGCTGTTTCTACTAATAATTTATTTGTTAATTTAACTGATCAGCAATTACAAGCAATTCCATCAGCAAGATTCGGCGCTGGTGCGACTGTTGCAGCACACATTAGTCGTTTAGATGGAAAAATACCTGATTTAACATCATTACAAATAGGTAATATAGAACCTGCCGTTGGTGCTTTAGCAAGTCTTTCACTATCTGATATTTCTGGTTTATCACTTGCTTCTGTAGCTGCTCTTACATCTAGTTTTGTAACAGAACTAACTGATACTCAACGTAACGATGGTTTTACAAGTTCTCAAATTCCTTCTATTCAAGTTACAGCAATTAATGCTCTTACTGCTACTGATATATCTAACCTTGACGTAAATTTCATTGCATCTTTAAATGCGTCACAAGTATCTGGAATAACTGGAGATTTAAAAATTCAAGCTATTAAAGTTCAACATTTAGATAGTATTCAAACAGAACTTACAAATGCTCAAATAAGTAAATTATCACAATCTCAAATTGAATCTATAACTACCCCTAGTCAAATAGAAGCATTATCTGATGTATCTAAATTACAACATCTAACAACAACACAAACAGCATTTATTAGTGGTGCTCAATTTGCTGATATTAAAGTTGGTCAATTTGATTCATTTTCAAGTGCTCAAATGGCAGCTTTTAGTGATACTGCATTAGTAAATATGACACAGGCTCAATTTGATAAATTAGCATTAACAACAACAAATCTTTTCTCAGGGTTAGATGCTGCAGCTATTAATTCTATTCCTGATGCTAGATGGCAACAAACTGTATCTGGTCATATTGAAAAACTTGGTTCTTCATTTAATTTACTTACATCTGCTGAATTTTTAGCTATTCCATCTGCTGTTGTAAATTCAAGTGTTACTGAATCACAATTACAAGATATTTCTACAGGAACAATTAGTGCTTTCACTAATACTGACATCTCAAATTTGGATATATCATTAGTTAATTTACTTACACCAACACAAATTGCTGTTATACCAACTACTGCTTTTGCTGGTTTTCAAACAAGTAAAATATTAGCATTTGATGTAAGTTTTATTAATGCTTTACAACAACCACAAGTAAGAAGCTTTTCTGTTGCCGGATCACCATCACAATTACAATCATTATCAGTAAAAGATTTATCAGATATATTAGATTTATCTAACAATCAAATTGGTAACTTGACCCCTACACAAGTAACAAGTTTAAGTGCTAGTGATATTAACGCTTTAGGTACAAATAGTTTACTATCTGCTAATTTAACAGGAACTAATCAAATTGCTGCTATTTCAGTTGCACAAATACCATCTGTACCTGATGCTGAAATTACAGCATTTAATGCTCAACAAGTAGGAGGCTTAACAACAGATGTTATTCAAGCATTAGATATTAGTCAAGTAGAAGCTCTTGGAAGTGATGTTGCATCTTTAACAGCTAGTGGTGGCGAATTCCCATTAACAGTTAATCAAATTGGATTTTTAAATACTACACTTGTTTTACCAAGTGTTACATCAGCACAATTACAAACTTTTACAGCACCACAAGTTACAGCATTATCAAGACCACAACTTAGTGTAATTAAAGATAATCAAACTCTAAATGCTTTCTTAGCTACACAAATAACAAATTTAACTGTTGCTGATCATTTTGAAGATTCTGTTGATGCTTCAGGTATTATAAACGATGTTGCAGAATTTGATCAAACAAGATTTGGTGGATTTAACTTAAGTCAATTGGTAAATCTTTTAGATAATCATACTGATAAATTTATTGCTTTAACTTCTGCTCAAAAAGATGGTATTACAGCCGCTTTCCAAGCTTTAGCATATCTTGATGTACAATCAGTTAGTGTTGATAAATTAGCTTATTTAACAACAGATCAATTACTTTCTGTTACAGCTGCACAAGTTGTTGGTAATACTTCAACATTATCAACACTTCAAGCTGATGCTATGGGTAAAAATTTAAGAACTAAAACAGCTACAGATTTATCAAATCTTGATGTTTCAGTAACTAAACAAGCATATGATGTTAGTTATACAAATACAGCAATTCCTGATCCTTTTATTAAAGCTTTTAGAGATTTAACTGATGCTCAAATTGGTGGTTTTGCTCCATCTATTATGACAATTGTTAATGATGCTAATGCAGGAATAGTTGCTCAATTGACAGCAAGTGAAATAGATAAATTCTCTGCAGAAACTTTTGGTGATTTATCAATTAATGATGTAACTGACGCTGTATTTGAAGGTTTAAGTGATGCCACATACAGTAATATATCAATAGAACAAGGTCCTTTATTAGATGCTAGCAATGTTGTAAGTTTAGATGTTAGTTTTGCTCTTCTTTCACCAACAATGGTTGATACACTACAAGTAAGTGTTATTCCTTTTATTAATGCTGCATCAATTACAGAAGCACAAGCCAATGCTTTTACAACAACTCAAGCAGCAGCATTTACAGATGCTCAAACTGCATTATTTACAGCAACTGTGCTTACAATCTTATCAGATACAGCTGGTTTTGATTTCACAACAACACCTCTTGAATTTAAGTTAAGACAATTAAATACAGATGTTGATGTTCAAAGTATGCAAATAACAATAACATCAAGTGATCTCAGTCAAAATTTTGATTATGATGCAACAGTTCAATCTTATATGACTTTAGCTGATGCTAAAAAGATGTTTTTATATAGATACTCAAATGAAAGTGAAGTTCGTTTATATGTTGATAAACGTAATTTCAATATACACTTTGATTATCTTGAATGTAATCATTTAGATTTATCTGATGGTGATCCTATTATTGGTACACATAATATGAAATTTTCTGATACAGCTGTTGATAATTCAAGTGTAGCATTATTCACTGATAGTACAAATACTCAAGGTAATTTAGGTTTTATTGGTAATGTTGCTGTTAATCCTATTACTGATGATACACGTATGCCTTTTACATGGGATTATATTCATTATACAGCCAGAGAAGTATTAGGTGTATTTTCAGCTTATCCATTATTCAATAATATTCAAACTATTGAAGAAACTATGCGTAAAAATATTAATGATAGTATTCGTCAAGTTATTGTTCCAGTAATTAATAATATCGATATTAGTAGTGGTTTAACTGATGTAAGTAATGCTGGACAAGATACAAATCTTGATATTGTTAGTGCTGCTAATCCTAATGGTACAGATGGAGATGCTTCTACACCATATGATCAAGATCTTATTGATGGTGTTGCAACTGCAAGACATGTAGTATTTAATAATACATACGAAAATACAGAAGAAATTTCAGCAACTATATTTAGAACACTTATGATACAACGTAAACCTGATTTTAATCAAACAGAAGAGCAAGAAATTGCTTATGGTTTCCCATTCCGTGCTGATGACTCTATGTCTTTCATTGTATCAATGAATCCTCATGCTGACCAAAAGAAAGTAGCTGGTGTTAGTGGAACATCTGTTGGTGAACAAATCACTGGACGTAAATATAGAATTAATATTAAATTTACAGCATAATTTAAAAAAATACAGTGATATTTTAAGAATAAAAAATAACAAAATAATATATTAAATATTTATGACATCTCTATGTTTTAAATATTTAACGTTAGGAGAAATAGATAGAAACTATATAAAAACAATTGAATATAATCGTGATAATAAAGAAAAATATGGTGAAGTTCATACACCATTATGGTTTATTGATTTATTATTTGAAAGATTTAATAATGATAAATGGAAAAATCCAAAAAATAAATGGTTAGATACAGGTGCTGGACAAGGTCGTATATCATTATATGTATATTACAGATTAATGAATGGATTGATAAATATATTTCCTGATAGACAAAAAAGACATAATCATATAATTAAAAATATGTTATATATGATTGAAATAAATCACGAAAACATTAAAATAATTAAAACAATATTTGGTAATGATGTAAATGTCATATTGGAAGACTATTTGGATAAAAATATAAAAATAATACAGCCCGATATTATTATAGGTAATCCACCATTTAATGCAAATGGTATAAAAAAAGTTCCAACAAATACTGAAAAAGAAAAGCAGTATGATGGTATAACATTATGGTGTTCTTTTATAAAACGTTCATTAGAAATTTTACCTGTTAATGGTGAATTGGTTTATATTGTTCCTATTATATGGATGAAACCCGATAAAGCAGGAATTTATGATTTACTTACAAATTATAATAAAATAATTTCAATACGTTCTTTTACAAATACAGAAACAAATAAAATATTTAATAAAGAAGCACAAACACCAACATGTATTATTTATTTACAAAAATGTAATAATAATGTTGAATTTTTGAAGCAAGATATCGATTTGTATGATAAAGTCAATAAAGATTATGTATGTTATTCTTTATTACATGGTAATCCAATACCAGTAAATGGAGCTTCCATATTATATAAAATATCATTGAAAATGATTATGTATAATGTACCTTCTATGAAATCAATTGTTTATAAATCAAATATGCCTTCTATTCATACCAAAATTTATGATACAACAGATACTATTAAATCAGACATAAATTATCCAAATATTCATAGTTGTATTTTAGATGAAAATACAGCAAGTTTAAAAGTAATGTATAGTAATAAACCTTGTCCTTACTACGGTATAGAAAAATTAGTATTGGCTCATAAAATGTATGGTTTTCCCTTTTATGATGATGACGGTTATTTTGGAATAAGTAATCGTGATAATTACGTTATTATAATAGATGAAATTAAAGACATGAGTAAAATTGAAAGAAGAGAAATATATGAAAAATATAAACATTTTTTAACATTAAAATTAGCTATTTTTCTATTTAGTACAACTACATATCGTATGAAATATTTAGAAAAATATATATTTGAATTATTACCACAAATACATTTAATTAATGATTTTCCATCAAATATTACAAATAAAAGTGTATGTAATTTTTTTGAATTAAATGAAATAGAAGAAAATTATGTTAATAATTTTATAAAAAAAAAATATGTAGGTTTTTAAAAAAATTGACTTATCTCATAGTCATTTTATATAAATTATACAAAATGAGTATTTCAGTAACAAGATTTAATAATGAAACTTATGAATATTTTTCAAAATATAATAATACAATTGAAGGCTGTGTATATAATTGTCCAGTTAGAATAAAAGAAAGTATTGCCCCATCAAAAAGAATATATGTTATTGAAATGAATAATTCAAATAATAAAATTATGGGAATTGGTATTATAAATGCAAAAACATATGTACGTAAACATAAAATATATAAAGACCTAAATTTTAATAGATTTTCATATGAGGGAAAAAAAAGAATTACAAGAGAAGAATTAGATGACCGGGATTTAAGATATTTAACTTTAATTGAATCAAAAATATTTTATACAAAATCACATTTAAAACGCGGACATGGTATCCAAAATGTTCCTGATATTTTACATTGTATTTTCAAGAATGATGACGAATACGATTCAATTACATTAACTTCATTTATTAAATCATTATTCAAAAATAATCAACTTGAAGTTGAAGTTGAAGTTGAAGTTAATGACGAATGTAATTCGTAATATTTAATTTAGAAAAATGCAGATATTTTATACTATATGTTATTAAGTAATTTAATAATCTTTTTTTCTTTTTTACTTTCTTCTGAAAGTTTTTTTAATATAAATGTAAAATTACCTATTAAAACTAAATTGAAAATGAATCAAAATGAACAATATAATGAACCTTCAAAAAATATGTCAAGAGTTGTTATTCCTTTAAAAATTTCACTTAAATCTAATAATACTGGATTACCTAATGAAATGTATAGAAATGTAACATATCCAGATATAAATGATATTGAACCAGAAGATTTATTTGAAAAATTTGAAAATGCTACCAAATCTGGCAATATTTACAGACAAAATTTGTTTTTAAAAAAAATACAACAAAAACTAAGAGAAAGAACCAACGACAATAATGCTACAATATTGATTTTAGATAATGAAAATAATGATGAATATGATATATTTGAAAAAAATCTTAATAATATTAATAATACAACACCTCACTCTAGAATAAATGGTCTTAATGAAACAGAATACGATGATGAAACAGCAAGATATTTTGAAGAAACATTAAGACAACAAATGCAATCAGGTATGCCTCCTGGAATACGTGTTTTTTTTAAACGTAATGAGGAAGAAAAAAAAGAAACAGAAAGTGAAAATTTTGAAGTAATTCAAAATTTACCATATAATTTTAATCAAGTTGGTGGTTATGAAAATGTTAAAGCCGAAATGATGCAAAGTGTTGATATGTTGAAAAATTTTGAAAAATATGCTAAATTTAATGTACGTGTACCAAAAGGTTTAATTTTAGAAGGGCCTCCTGGCAATGGTAAAACATTATTAGCTAGAGCTTTTAGTGGTGAAGTAAATTCTTCTTTTATTGCTGTTTCAGGTAGTCAATTTCAAGAAAAATATGTTGGTGTTGGTGCTAGTCGTATAAGAGAATTATTTGAACTTGCCAGAAAAAATACTCCTTGTGTTATATTTATTGATGAAGTTGATGCTCTTGGCAGAAGTCGTTCACTTGGAAATGTTGACGCAAATACAGAAAGAGATCAAACACTTAATGAATTATTAGTTGCCTTAGATGGATATAAAAATTCTTCTGGTATTTTTGTTGTTGGTGCTACAAATAGAGTTGATTTATTGGATCCTGCATTGATGAGACCAGGAAGAATTGATAAAAAAATATATATTGGAAATCCTGATGCTAAAACACGTGAAGCTATTTTAAATATACACATTGAAGGCAAGCCTGTTAATAAAAATGTTGAAATGAGTAATTTAATTGAAATGTCTAATGGACTTTCAGGTGCTCAAATAGAAAATTTACTTAATGAAGCAATGTTATTAGCTTTAAGAGAAGACCGTGAAGAAATGAATTCAAAAGATTTGGAAACAATATTAGGTCGTGTATACGGTGGTTATCAACCAATTGAAAATGCTTTTAGTGATGATATGATATATAGAATTTCTATTCATGAAATGGGTCATGCTTTAATTGGTTTGATGTCACCTAATCATCCTAAGTTAGTTAAAGTTTGCTTAAACTTATGGTCTCCAAGTAGTCCTGGTTATACTATTTTTGAACATCCAGAAGTAGATAGTTTGATATTTACTAAAGAAAGATTGATGGAACGACTAACTGTTCTATTAGGAGGTAGAATAGCTGAAGAAATATTTTTCGGTAATAGTATTACTAGTGGTGCTTCAAATGATCTAGAAAGAGCTCATAAATTAGCAGAAGAAATGATATGTAAATATGGTATGGGTAAAAAAACTATTTATGCTTACAAGAGTGAAACATCAAAAGAATTTATTGATAGAGATATTGAAAGATTAATAGAATCAGCTTATCAAAGTGCAAGTCATCTAATATTAAGTTCAAAAGATATTATTGATAATTGTGCTATTAAACTTGTAGAAAATAAATTACTAATTCCTGAAGAAATCATTCGCATTATTCATAGTCAACATATTCAAAATAATAGTAATTTCACTCTTCCTACTAGTTCTCTCAAAAATCTATAAAATATATTATTTATTTTCATAAATGTTATAGTTCATTTTTAATCTATAACATTTATTATACAAATTATAAAAATATAGAGAGAGAATATATATAATTATAATGGGTATTTTAAAAGAATTAAATATTGACAATTATTCAGTTGACGATTTATTTGATATTATTTCAATAGAAAAGGGGGATTTTTTTGAAGCTTTAAATGTTGTTGATGAATATATTGATAAATATGATGAATCTGGTGATACTGTTATGAGTAACTTTTTTCTAAAAATGAAAGAAAAAATAAATGAATTTATAAATGAAAATAATATAAATGTTCAAGAAAAAGATTCCAATAAAGAATTTATTGATAAATGGAATAATGCTACACATAGTGAAAAAATTATATTAGAACAAAAACAAAAAGAATTAACAGATATAAATACCGTTAATATTGGTAAAATTAGAGATCTTAAACTTGATAGAAAATCTCCTGATTTATTATCAAAAGAACAAATACAACAAAATATTGCTGTTGAAAATTATGAAAATAAACGTGATAATAATATTGAATATATTGAATATAGTGAATTTAATCCAGACGATAGTATTAAAAATATCACCAATATTGCTGAAAATATTGATGTCAATACTGTTGGATTTAATTATGATGAAGAAGATGAAGATAAAAATATGTATATGTTAGGTTTTACAAAAAATGAATTACCTGTTTTTGAACAAAATTCCAATGTTTCTTCTAATTTTCGTTTTATTGATAAATTTAAAAAATTAGATAATATTTCTAACGTAAATTCATTAAATAAATCTACATTAAAACGAGCACTAATTTTTGACAGTCAATTTAGACCATTAGGTAGTGAAGTAAATGATTTCCATATAGATCTTACTGAACCATTAGTTAATGTTATTTCTTTAAAAATGGAATCATATCAATTCATTTATAGTATTTACAATATTGATGATATGAATGGTACTAATATATTTTATGTTACAGATACATCTAATAATTTTCATTCAATTAAAGTAGATCAAGGTTTATATACAAGTCCTGAATTATTAATAAATGAAATAAATAGTAAAATAACTACTTTTTTTACAAATTCTACAGTATTTAACAGTTCTTACCCTTATATTAGTGATTTTAATGAACTTATCATTTTTTCTTATAATTCATTTAATGGTAAAACAAGTGTACGTATTAAAAACATTTTTAAATATTTAAAATTTTTCGATTTAGAAGTTGTTGCA
>Ga0115013_10000357_pt1 | contig 27972 bp, 31 predicted proteins | sample SouAtlMetagenome_2_FD_88686 | JGI IMG/M metagenome (GOLD analysis project Ga0115013, IMG submission 88686) | Marine eukaryotic phytoplankton communities from Atlantic Ocean - South Atlantic ANT15 Metagenome | ecosystem: Environmental > Aquatic > Marine > Oceanic | place: South Atlantic Ocean...
GTATGGTGAAGAGTTAGAGATAGTAAGTGGTGGACAAAAGGATGGTGCTGATGGATACGCTAAGAAATATGCTTTAGAGTTCGATATAAAATACTCAGAGTTTCCACCATCACATTATGCTTATAATCAACATTGTGTCCTCGAAAGTTATAAGTATGGAAGACCATATGCAACTTGGCATTATCACGATAGAAATAAAAAGATAGTAGAATATAGTGATGTCGTAGCAGCATTCATACCCAAAGATACCACATCCAAAGGAACAGAAAGCACACTAAAAGAAGCTCAGAAAAAAGAAAAAAAATATTGTATAATAAGTTAGTTTCTATATACTTATATACATATATACGGAGGAAATGTTATGTTAAAACTAACATCCGTAAAGTTATTAGACAATCTATATAAAAAGTTTAAAATAAGCAATTTAGATGATAACTTTACATTACAAAAACTAATCAATCGTTCAATGGATTTGTATGTTCATAATGATAATTTCAGAAAACAAATTAATGAATGGGAAAACCTTAGACCAAGTGGGAGTGCTTTATGAAAACAATTATTTACGATGCTCTGTGGAGTTATTTTAAAGGTCAGCTAGAAAAACATAGAGCTAATGTTCAGATTCATATTGATAATCCAACAGGCGTGGCTGAACATTCAGACCATATGGAAACCTTAGAAAAAGAAATAGGTTTGATGGCTGAATATGATGAGAAGATAGATATACTTGAAAGGTATTTTAAAGGTAGAGTTAAGGATAAAGAGGTTATTAATGGCTAAGAAAAAGATTTTATTATTATCAGATGATTTAAGAATGTCATCTGGTGTTGGTACAATGTCGAGAGAGTTTGTATTGGGAACTATAAAACATTATGATTGGGTACAGTTAGGTGGTGCTATAAAACATCCTGATGCAGGTAAGATTGTAGACATGAATGATTCTATCAGAAAGGATACTGGTATTCAAGATGCTTATTTAAAAATATATCCGGTTAGTGGGTATGGAAATCCCGACATGATTAGACAAATCACTCAGATAGAAAATGGTATTGATGCTATATTACACTATACAGACCCAAGATTTTGGGGATGGTTGTATCAGATGGAGCATGAGCTAAGAAGAACCACACCAATATTTTACTACAATATATGGGATGACCTACCTTATCCAAGATGGAATGAACCATTCTATGAAAGTTGTGATTTAATTATGAACATATCTAAACAGACAGTAAATATTGTAGATAATGTTTGTCAGAACAAGCCGAGAACAGATTGGGATAACACTTATATTCCACATGGTATAAATGAAAATAACTTTTATCCTGTAGACTCTTCACATAAAGAATGGGGAGACTTACTTCAGTTTAAAAGAAACGTAACAGGTGGTAAAGATTATAAATACATAGTGTTTTGGAACAATAGAAATATCAGAAGAAAATTGCCTGGTGATGTTATTATGGCTTACAAACACTTTTGCGACATGTTACCAAAAGAAGAAGCTGAAAAATGTGCTCTTATAATGCACACCCAACCTCGTGACGAAAATGGTACAGATTTGCCAGAGGTTGTAAAACAATGTTGTCCAGATTATGATGTAATATTTTCACATCAAAAGTTAAGTGATAAAGAACTTTGTTTCTTATATAATATAGCAGATGTCGGTATGAATATGGCTTCTAATGAAGGATTTGGGTTAGGAACTTGTGAGGCTCTAATGTGTGGTACACCAATATCAGTAAATGTTACAGGTGGATTACAAGACCAATGTGGTTTTAAATACAAAGATGAGTTTATAACTTACAAAGACTATAGTTGGATTCATTCATTACACGATGAGAAGAAGTGGAAAGACAACGAAGATTTGACTCACGGTGATTGGGTAAAGCCGGTATGGCCGTCTAATAGAAGTTTACAAGGTTCTATACCAACACCATACATTTACGATGACAGACCTCGTTCAGAGGACTTTGCTGATGCTCTAAAAGAGTGGTATGATATGGGAGATGAAGAAAGACAAAGATGTGGTAAGCTAGGTCATGAGTTTGTTATGAGTGATGAAGCTAGTATGTCAGCCACCGCTATGTCCAACCTATTCATAGAACATATGGATACAGCATTTGAGAAGTGGACACCTCGTAAACGATTTACAATGTTTAAAGCATAGGAGTTATAATGAAACCATTAATGTTAATCACAGGACCAGTCGCTACAAGAAGTGGATATGGTTCACATAGTAGAGATTTATGTAGAAGTCTGATAGCTATGGATAAGTTTGATATAAAGATTAATTCACTTCGCTGGGGTAATTGCCCGATGAATGCTTTAGATGAAAATAAACCTGAAGATGTTGAGATACTCAGTAGAATATTATCTAACAATGAATTACCAAGACAACCTGAGGTTCACATACAGATAAGTGTACCTAATGAATTTACTCCTATAGCTAAGTATAATATAGGTGTAACTGCTGGTATAGAAAATACAGCACCTAAAGCTGAATGGATTCAAGGTATGAATCGTATGAACATGAACATCGTACCATCTAAGTTTGTTAAAGGTATATTTGAATCCGTATCTTATGAAGAAATAAATGAACAGACAAAACAAAAGACAGGTGAACTAAAATGTACATCACCGATAGAGGTTCTTTTTGAGGGGGCTGATACTAAAATTTATGGTAAGACAAAAGATATCTCAGATGACTTAAAAGTTGAGATGGATAGTATACAAGAAAGATTCGTATTCTTATACACAGGACATTGGTTACAAGGTGATATAGGACAAGACAGAAAAGATACAGGAATGTTACTACAGACTTTCTTAGAGACATTCAAGAACAAACCTAATCCACCAGCATTAGTAATGAAAACAAGTGGTGCTACATTTTCGGTTATTGATAGAAATGAAATTAAAGAGAAAATAGAAGAGATAAAAAATACAGTAAAAGGAACACTTCCTCCTGTCTACTTTTTACATGGTGACTTAACTGATGAAGAGATGAACCAATTGTATAATCACCCAAAGGTAAAGGCTCATATTACTTTTACACACGGTGAGGGTTTTGGTCGTCCTCTATTAGAAGCTAGTCTGTCAGAGAAGATAGTTATCGCTACTAATTGGAGTGGTCACTTAGACTTTCTTAATAAAAATAACTCAGTTCTTTTACCGGGTATAATGACAGATGTACATAAATCAGCTTTACCGAAGGAGATGTTGGTTCAAGGTGCTAAATGGTTTACTGTAAACTACCAATACGCTTCTCAGGTTATGAAGGATGTGTTTAAAAACAACAGAAAATATACAATGATGGCTAAAAAACAATCTATGTATAATAGAGTAAACTTTTCTATGGATAAAATGACTAAAGACTTTGGAAAAATATTAGATAAATATCTACCTAAGTTTGAAGAACAACCACAACAAGTTAATTTGAAGTTACCAAAGCTAAAAAAAGTTGGTGGTGATAAACCTAAAGAAATAAAATTACCGAAACTAAAGAAGGTGTAATATGGAACAGAAATCAAAATGTCCTTTATGTAATGATTTGTATGACAATTGTTTTGTAGAACAAACAGTGATAGAAGATAAACCATTTGAATCTTATATGTGCTTTCAATGTGGTATGACATCTAATTCCTATTTAGCTTTTGACAGCGATAAACTAGAAGAATATACAAAGAGCCATAGTGAACTGATGAATGACTTAAAGATAATGGATGAAGAAAGGGGTATTGTATGGTTCCCGTCTGTAATCAATATGGGTGAAAAGGGTATAATATATCCAGATGGTCAGCTTACAGATTGGCATTGGTATTACGCTAAAGTTATAGACATACCTGAAGAAGACAGAGAAAAATATGATGGTCACGAAAAAAGATTAGATGTTGATAATGCTGAAAAGTTTGGTCAGTTTGAATTTATGGAAGCTTGTAAATCTATGGGGATAATAAAAGACAATGGCTAAACTACCTTACAGATGGAATAAAGTAAGTCCTGGCGATATAGTATCTTTCGTCTATGAAAATAAAGATGGTAGAAAACTTCGTAGAACTATATTAGTGTTAGACCCAAAGTTAAAAAACAGAGCTAAGAATCCATCAAGTCAATATTTGGTTCACGGTATTCAATTAGAGGTATCCAATCAACCAACATTAAGACAAATGAAAACTCTTTTAGAACAAGCTGGTGTTACAGAAATAGTAGATGAACAAAAAAAGATATATAGAGTTAGGTTATTATCAGATGCTAAAGGAACTTACAAAAAAATGAGAACTATAATAAACAAGTATGGTATCTATAGAAGTTACAATTACGATAAAGCTAGTAAAAGTACAGTAACATTAGAAGATTTAAGGTTACCAACACAATTTGTACAAGAGTTAAAGAATGAAAATTAGTTATGGTATCACAGTTCACAATGAAGCTGAGGAACTACAAAAGTTATTACAAGTATTAAATAAGAATATAGATAAAGAAGATGAGATAGTAGTTTGTGTAGATGGGGATGATGAAAAGGTAGAGGCTGTTTTGGGTGAATCATTGGATAGTTGGCAGAATTATATTGTTTACAAAAGAAAACTTAATGGTAACTTTGCAGAACATAAAAATTCAGTTATAGAAAAAGCAAGTGGTGATTATGTATTTCATATTGATGCGGATGAATATCCAAATGAAATATTAATACAACAACTTAAAGAAATATTAAAGATAAACGAAGTTGATTTGATTTGGATTCCAAGAGTAAATACAATTGAAGATATGAAAGAAGAGCATATACAAAGATGGGGCTGGAGAGTCACAGAGAAAGGTTGGGTAAACTATCCTGATTATCAAGCTCGTGTATTTAGAAGAGATAAATCTATAAGATGGACAAGACCATTACATGAATACATTACAGGTTGTAAGACATACGCTCACTTACCACCACACGAAGAGCTGAGTTTGTATCACCCCAAAACAATACAGAAGCAAGAGAAACAAAATATGTTTTACAATCAAAATTTTAGTAAAGAAATGAATGTGAGGAAGATGTGATATTTTACAGAGTTTTAGATAATGAGTTACATTCTGTTGGAGAGGTAGATAAATTAGGATTTGAAGAGTCAGAAGGGTTGAGAATACCGGATGACTATTTAGAGCAAAAAGAATTTATGGTTATGAGAACTTGTCATGGTCTTGGTGATTGGGGTATTATCTCTTCTATTCCAAGATTATTAAAAGAAAAATATCCAGATTGTAAAGTTTATGTCCCGTCAGTAAAACTATTAGAGAAATTATTTGGTCATCAAAAAAATAATTGGGGAGCTTTTCAGAATCCTTTTATGAATGTGGAGAATGTCTTTAAAAATAATCCTTATGTAGATGATTTCAAAGATTATATGATTGGTGAAGTCTTCCACGACCATTATAGAATTTACGATAAAGATAAGAAAGATATACCAATTGTCAAACAGATTTTAAAGTTTTGGCAATTTGAAGAAAGTGAATATGAAAGTTGTTCTCCTGAATTATATTTTTCGGATAAAGAAATTAGAAAAGGTAATTCTATAATACAAGAGCATGTGGGAGATAGTGAGTTTGGTGGTTTACTGATAACTGATAGATATGAAAGTCAAGATGGTAGATATGATGAAGAAACTAACAAAGAAATTATATCACATTTTTTAAATAAAAATGATGTTCCGTATTTTTACTATACATATAAACCAAAAGATGAGTTTCCTTTTAAATTTGATGGATGTTTAGATATGAGGCATATAGATGTTAGAACTCAATTATATATCAGAACGAAAGCTAAATTTAATATAGGAAATCATTGTGGGGTGTTGGATTGTGTTGCGGGTAGTTCAAAAGTATATCAAGTTCAGAGAGTATTTCCGTTAAATCAGAATAAAATTGATAAAGAAATCTATCTTAATAAAGAAAATTACAAATACTTAATTGACGATGATGACTTCAAAGTGGACTTGATTAAGGGTTTACCTGATAAGTTTACTTCAAAAACAACTACATCATTGAAATGGAAAGTAGACTTTATTGATTACTTTAGAGATGACAAATATAAAGATATGAATATTTTAGAAATAGGTTCTTCTCTAGGACACTCTTCTAGAATATTAAGTTTTTTATTTAAAAAGGTAATAGCTATTGACAATTTACCAGAAAGACATGTAAAATCTTCTAAATTAAACTATGATAGGAACAATATAGAATATGTTGTTATGGATGTTTACAACCAACCTTGGAACTTTGAAGATATGGATATCGTATTCATAGATTGTGTACATGACTATCAGCATGTTAAAAGTGATATAGATAATGCTATAAAAGCTTTTGATAAACCTATAATAGTTTTTGATGATTATGGTTTATTTCCAGAATTAAAACTAGCAATTGATGAGTACATACAAAGTGGTGTGTTGAAACTGAAAACTTATTTGGGTATGCCTAAAGGAACTTACTACCCAAAAACATTGAATAAAGAACTAAAAGATTGGGAGGGCTTAATATGTCAGGTGGTGTAAAAAAAGAATTTTTAGATTTAGGTAGACATCCAATAGCAAATGCATTTTTAAAAGAAGAGGATTTTAAAGATGAGTTTCTATTTGATTTAAAAGTATGTTGGAATGAGGAAACAAAGTTAGTATCAATCAAAGAGTTTGTAGAACCAGAGAGAATATTTAATGAGGACTATCCTTACAATACTTCTAATTCTTTTCCAATGATAAAACATTTCAAAAATACTGCTGAGATGTTGAAGATGAAATTCAAGCCAAGAAAAGTTTTGGAGATAGGTTCTAATTCAGGTCCTTTCATAGAAAACTTTAATAAAGAAGATTCATTATGCGTGGAACCATGTGGAAACTTTGCAGAAGTTACTGAGAATATGGGATACAAAACTCATGTAGATTTTTGGACAACTGATTTAGCTGAGAAGATTGTAAAAGAAGATGGGTATATGGATTTGATTTATGCAGCTAATTGTATCTGTCACATACACGATTTAGATGACGCATTTAAGGCTGTAAAGAATATTCTAAAACCGAATGGTGTTTTTGTATTTGAAGACCCATCATTACTCAGAATATTAGAGAGAGGTTCGTATGACCAAATATATGATGAACATCCTCATATATTTTCAGTAACTGCTTTAGATAATTTACTTAGAAGAAATGGACTACAAATATTTAAAGTAGACAATTTATCAGTACATGGTGGCTCTAACAGAATTTATGCTTGTCACTTTGATGGTATTACAATCGGAGATAGTGTGAAGTTTAATCTAAATGAAGAGTCTATATTTGGTATAAATAACTTTCAGACTTATGAAATATTTGCTGAAAGGGTAGCTAACTCAAAAGAGAAATTGGTAAAATTACTGAAAGATTTGAAGAGCGATGGTAAGAAGATAATGAGTATAGGTGCTACAGCGAAGTCAACCACTGTCTTTAACTATTGTGGTATAGATAATAGTTTGATAGATGTTATAACAGACACTACAATAGATAAGCAAGGTAAGTGTTCACCAGGTATGCACATTCCTATTGTTGCTAGAGAAGATATTAACATACTTGATTACGATTATGTATATTTAGGAGCTTGGAATTTTAAAGATGTGATATCCACAAAAGAAAAAGAGTTCGTAGAAAATGGTGGTAAGTTTATAACTCATGTGCCGGATGTAATGGTGTTCTCGTGATTTTAGTTAGTGGGAATGGTGCTTTAGCTAAAGAGTTGGTAAAACTCTCTATGAAAAGTTTACCAATTGTTTCTTTATCAAAAAGAGAAATGGACATAACAGATGAGTTTAAAGTTTCCGAAGTTATAAAAAAGTATATGATGATGCCAAACTATCCGAAATACTTTGTACATACAGCTGCTCTTACTAAACCTATGGATGTCAATGATAGAAATCCAATAATGAGCGTAGACACTAATATAGTTGGGACTGCTAATGTTGCCAGAGTATGTGACAAATATGGTATAAAGTTCATCTACATCTCAACAGATTTTGTATATAAGTCTTATCAAAATTCATCCTTTTACAAAACTGAAGTCAAAGAGGATGATAGAGTTAAACCATCGAACAAATATGGATGGTCTAAATTAGGTGGAGAGTGTGTTGCTCAACTTATATCAAACGCATTAATTTTAAGATGTGCTTTATGTGACATACCATTTAGACATGGTGTTGCATTTGACGATGTATGGAGAAGTTCTATAACTCACGAAGATGTTGCTGGTATTATTTTAAAAGTAAAAGATGAAGTTGGTACTATAAACGTTGGTGGTGAATATAAAAGTGTATATGATTTCGTATCCGAACATCAAAGTGTGAAGAGAGCTAGTGGTTCTAACATAACACCATCCTTGAATTTGAATATAGATAAATTAATGGATTTGATAGATGAATAAAAAAGTAATATACACATCAATATTTGGTTCAGAATATTACTTACACGATCCTGAAGTAGATATGGAAGGGTGGGATTTTATATGTTTTACAGATAATCCTAATTATGAATCTAATTATTGGAAAGTTGTGTTGACTCCCAAGATATATGATGGTGCTAGAGATTCTAAAAAACCTAAAATTCTTCCTCATAGATATTTAAAAGATTATGATATAAGCGTATGGGTAGATGGTGATGTCAAAATAACAGATGATATTAATCAGTTAGTAGATAAGTATTTGTATGATAAAGACTACGCTGTATTTAATCATGAATTTTGTGGAATAACCACTACTGGAAACCTCAATGTTAGAAAATGTATTTACGATGAGGCTAAGTTTATCAAATGGTTAGGAGATAATCATCCAAGAAAACATTACAAGGATGATTTAAATGTTATAAATAACCAAGTAAATAGATATAGAGAAGAGGGATATCCAAAAAATAATGGTCAAGCTAGAAATACTATATTGATTAGAAGACATAACAATAAAGATATAATTAAGACTATGGAAGATTGGTGGACAGAAGTAAAGTATGGTAGCAAAAGAGACCAATTAAGTTTTCCGTATGTTTCTTGGAAAAACAAATTAGATTTCAATTTTATTGATGAGGATATAGATAATAATAAATGGTTTAAGCTAATGAAAAAGTGGAGACAAATTAAAAGTAAAGAGGTTGTAGAAGTTTATGAACCAATTAGTTTAGAATACTTTTTGAATATGGAGTTTGCTGGGGGAACTGGCGGTAAAGAAATTATTACACAAAACCAAAGTTTGAAAACTGTTAGAGATGTTTATATGTTTTATTCTATACCCGGTAATGTACAGACTGTTAAAGATAGATTGATTCCTAATAACTGGCAATATTTCAATTGTATACTAGCTGAATTTAGAAAAGATGTTGGAGACCACCATAAATTAGGGTGGGATAAGATGACAGAAGAATATTATTATAATTTAGAATTAATGAACGATGATGAGTTAGAAACTTTTCTTAGAGAAAATCCAATAGAATTTGATAATGGTTATATTAAACATAGTTTTCATAGAGCTTGTGCTATGATTGGTAGGTTAATAAAAGGTAAGAAGTATATTCCATTTTACATGAAAAAGAGTCAAATATATGATGAACCAAGAAAACATGATGGAAAACATAGGATTAAATCTTTGATACAAAACACAAGAGGATTATCGGATATACCTATACCAACCGAAGAGTTTACAATATGCCAGTCTGGTATATTAGCTTTGATGGGGATTAGGCAAAATGATGATGTGGATATTATAATATCTACGGAAGCTAGAAATCAAATATTTAGTGGTGATACTAAATTTATCAGAAGTAATGGTGTTGAGATATTTGAACAAAATAAAGGAAAATTTAAAATATTTGATGCACAAGGAGATGATGATTTAATAGAAAATTATAGTTTTAAAGTTAATGGTTATAATTTTTTAGAACCTAGATTTTACTTTAGTAGAAAGAACAAACATACTGATAGAGATAAATCAGATTGGGAAGGTATAAGAAAGTTTTTTGAGATGGAAAGCCATATGGGATATCCTTTTAACCAACTTACTGAAGAACAATGGGGAGTACAATATATATGAAAAATGTAGTATTTATCCCTAATATAGATTTAGGTAACAATAGAAATAATTCTTATCAATACTCAGTTAAAAGTTGGAAAGCTTGGTGTGATAAAAATGATTGTGAACTATTAGTATGGGAAGATTTACTATATCCGGTGGATTATATGAAGATTACTTGGCAGAGATACTACCTCTTTGACATTTTAGATGGTAACAAAATAGATTATGACCAAGTTTTAATGGTTGATGCTGATACGATAGTACATTCAGATTGCCCAAACTTTTTTAATGAAACAGATGGTAAGTATTGTGGTGTAATGAATGATGGGGACTATGAATGGGTAATGAGAAGTATCAGAGGATTTGGTGATGAACTATTTGCTGGGATGAGAGTACATCCTTGGAACTATATCAATGGTGGTTTTCAGATACTAAATAAAAGCCACAAAGAATTTTTTGAAACCATGAAAAAGTATTACAATCGAAATAGTTCTTTAATATCAGAAACCATATCCAAACTAAAAACAGCAACAGACCAAACTATATTGAACCTAATGTTAAAAAAGAATGAGATAGATATTAAGATATTACCTGACTGTTACAACTTACAAGACTTGACAAGAAAAAATCTATTATATATAGATAGAAGTTGTTGGTGGACTGATGAGTTGCACTTTCTTAATGCTGGTTGGGTTTATCACTTCAATGCTATACCACAGAATAATATGGGTAGAGATGCGAGTTACTGGATGAAGAGAACATATCAGGAGTTATATAAATGAGGGTAGCATTTTTTTCAGAAAGTCAAATAAATGGTAATATACCAAGAGATTTTCCCAATGCTAGAACTGAATATGGTTGGATGATGGCTTTAGATGCTCCACATTACAACATAAATAATATACCAAATGAGAAGTTTGATTTGGGTATTGTTATAATACCAAAGAATAATCCAAATATAGATTTAGATTTATTTAGAAGTTGTTGTGATAAAGTATCCGTAATGCAAGAAGGCCCACATTGGTTTTTCCAAGACTATTCAGTAGAACAACAATTTCATTACTACAATACTGTAGTTAGTGCTGATTGGGTTTATTGTCACAATGAATCTGATGTCAGTTATTACTTAGGTTTGGGTTGTAAGGATGTAAGAGTTATGAGAAGTCTTATGATTACTGATGGGTTGACTACTAGAAGAGAAAAGCTAATTGATAGTTATGGTGATTTACCAAGTCCAAAGTCTTATGATAATCCAAAGGTAATAATCGGTGGTAATTTTGTAAGTTGGTATGGTGGGTTTGATTCTTATATGGTTGCTAGAGAAATTGGATATCCAATATCAGCGCCATCGATGGGTAGAAAACAAGAACAAGAAAGTATGATTGAAGATATAAACTATCTACCTTACATGAGTTGGAGAGATTGGATTGATAAGTTGAGTGATTTTAATATAGGAGTTCATCTAATGAGAACACATGCAGCTGGTACATTTGCTATGAATTGTGCATTTCATGGGATACCCTGTATAGGTTATCGTGGATTGGATACACAAGAAATATTACATCCATTGACTACTGTAGAAGTTGGAGATTTAGATGAGGCAAAAAGAATGGCTGAAAAGTTAAAGACTGAAAAGTTTTACAAATTATGTGTTGATACGATGGAGAAAAGATTTAAACAAAACTATACAGAAGAAGCTTGGAAAAAAAATTGGTTAAGAACAAATTAAATTTGTTTTTAACACGACTTGTATATATTTATATATAAGGAATAAAAGTTATTATGAATAAACCAAAAACAATATTTTGTGATATAGATGGAACGTTGTGTGAATACCCATACTCTTCTGAAATGGGTAATTATGAATTTGATAAAAAGAATATGAAACCTTTGCCGGGTACTATAAAAAAACTATGGGAATGGGATAAGGCTGGTCATATGATAATTTTGACTACTGGTAGAAAAGAAGGTATGAGAAGAGTCACAGAAGAACAATTAGAAACGGCTGGTATCATCTACGATAAATTAATTATGGGTATAGGTGGTGGCGCAAGAGTTTTAATAAATGATTTGAAACCAGACAGAGATGGTGATACAGCAATCGCTATAAATTTAAAAAGAGACACAGGAGTTAAAAATGTCAAAATATGACCACATTGAAGATGCTTGGGTAAAAGAAGCATTAGAAGAATATAAAGATAAAATAGATGAGAACAAATCTCATCGTTTAGATATTAGTTCATATAGGGTTGAGAAACCTTGGGGATATGAATTGTGGCTAGAACTTAATGAACATTATGCTTATAAACTAATTCATATGAACAAAGGTTATCAGAGTAGTCTACAATGGCATGAGAAGAAAGTTGAAACTAACTATGTTATTGAAGGTGAGGCTGAAGTTCTGTTACAAAATGAAGATGGTACTATGGAATCAAGAACATATAAAGCTGGTGATGGTTGGTGTGTTCCATTAAAAACTAAACACAGAGTTATTGCTACGACAGATTATACAGCACTTGAATGTTCAACTGCTCATCTAAATGATTGTATCAGATTCGAAGATGATTCAGATAGAGGTAGTGGTAAAATAGAAACTGAGCATGGAAATAACTAATGAGAACTGCTTATTGTCCTAAATGTAAAGATGATAAAAGATTTTATACTGATTATGGTAAAGGTCACTCTTGGATAAGAATATGTACGGATTGTGATAACGATATAAGTTTTAATTATAAATTATGTATTCTTGGTGCGGGTAGAGGTACAAGAAGTAAAGAAGTTAAAGGTTTACATAAAGCGTTTTTGCCCGTTGAAAATAGGCCTGTTATATCACATGTGATAGAAAAATTTGATAAGTCTATAGAAATAGTTATAGCTACTGGTTATAAATCAGAACAGATAAAATCTTATTTAGATAGTGTTCATACTGATAGAAAAATAACTTATGTTGATGTAGATAATTTTGATGGACCAAATTCGGGACCTGGTTATAGTTTATTATCTTGTGAAGAAGAGTTACAATGTCCTTTTATTTATACAACTGTAGATACTATAGTAGATACCATAGATGATTCAGATATATTTGATTTTATTGGTGAAAATTGGATAGGAGCTTCTAATATTGGAATCGGCGAGTCTGTGAATTATTGTTTAATTAAAGGTGAAGAATATTTATCTGATTTGTATTATGGTAAAGGTGATAGAGCTTATATTGGATTGGCTGGAATATCAGACTATAGGGATTTTTGGAAGTCTTTGAAAAATAAAAATAATGGTTCTATTATTCATAAAGATGATTTACATGAATACCAAGCGGATTATGGTTTTAGGGGATTGGATAAGATTAAAATTATAGATTTTAAATGGTATGATACTGGAAATAGTATATCTTATGCTAAGGTTAAAGAAGTTTTTAGTAATGATGTAGTAGCCAATAAGAGTGATGAGGCTATTTTTATAGATAACAATAAGGTTGTAAAATACTTTTCGGATGAAAATAAAGTTAAAACAAGATTAAAAAGGATTAATTATTTAAATGATACTTGTCCTAAAGTTCATTCGATTAATAAAAATATGTATTCTTATGACTATATAGAAGGAAAGTTATTATCTGAGGTTGATGATGCAAATGTATTTAATGATTTCTTAAATTATTATCAAACGAACTTTATAAATAAAGGAGAAAAGACTGCTTCATTTTTAAAGGATTGTGAAGAGATGTATGAATCTAAAACTATTAGTAGATTAAGCAAAATGAAAGATACTGACTTAGATAAAATTAAAATCATAAACGGGGTTGAGGTAGATAGTATACAGAACTTAATCGATAGAATTGATTGGAAAGATATTTATTCTAAGTCAATTTCTTCTAGATTTCATGGTGATTTACAATTAGAAAATATACTATATTCTAATGGTAAATTTGTTCTCATAGATTGGAGAGAGTCGTTTGGTGGGAGTCAGATAGTAGGTGATTTGTATTATGATTTAGGAAAGCTATGGCATTCTTTACCTGTAAATGGAAAGGCTATATTGAGAGAAATATATGAAATAAATTATAAGGGAGAAACGGCTGATATTGAATATTATTTTAAAAGTAATCTTTTAGAGTTTTATTTTGTATTTAAAAGATTCTGTAAAGAGAATGGGTACGATTGGGAAATAGTAAAACTTTCTGGTATTTTACATTATTTAAATATTTGTACTCTATATAACAACTTCCAAAATGGTAGATATGGAGAATTTTTATTTTTATTAGGAAAACTTTTGTTAACAAAACATTTAAATGGGGAAGATATAGTATGAATAATAAATATATATTAAATCAAATGCATAAAGAAAATCTTGTAGATTTATATAAGGAAGAATCTTCAAATGTATTTGATAGTATTGAAACTAAAAAAATTGTTGAGTTTGTGGATATGATATTTGATGCTTACGAAAATGAACAAACTGTATTTGCATGTGGAAATGGTGGGAATGTAGCATCAGTACAGAACTTAGTGGTTGATATGAATATGCATCCATTTGTTTCAGAAGACAAAGGCGCTCAAACCATTCCACGAAATAAATTTAAATGTGTTAGTTTATGTAGTGACCAAGCAAGTATAACTGGTATTGGTAATGACTTAGGGTTTCGTTTTATATTTAGTGAACAATTAAAATATCAAGGTGTAGAGGGTGATATTGTTTTTGGTATGTCTGGTTCAGGCAACTCCAAAAATGTATTAGAGGCGTTTAGAGTGGCTAAAGATAGGGGTATGAAAACAATATTGGTTACAAGAAACTCAGTTAATAATTGTAATGACTTTGCTGATTTAACCATATCACTTGAGGGTACATCAGAGTTTCCTGGACAAACTGGTGGTAATAATAATAACTTCCACTTTGAAGATATACTATCAAAAATAACTCATATCTCTGTGGGTTTATTAAAGGAGAAAGTACATAATGAAAATTAATCCAAATATATTAAGAAAGAAAGTTATAGATATGGTTGTTGCTAAACAATCAGGTCACATTGGTGGTGCTTTTTCTATGGCTGAACTAACGAGTGTATTGTATGAAGATTATGAAATTGGTGGTAAAGATAAGCTGATTCTATCCAAAGGACATGCAGTTCCAATTATATACGCTGTGTTACATGAAACTGGTCAAATATCAGATGAAGATTTAGATTTATTTAGGGAGATAGATTCTCCACTTCAAGGTCATCCTGATAAATTAAGACTACCTCTAATGGATGCTACAACAGGTTCTTTAGGACAAGGTTTGAGTATTGCTATCGGACACTCACTTGGTAAGAAGTTGAAGAATGAGGATGGTACTATATTTTGTGTGTTGGGTGATGGAGAACTTCAGGAAGGTCAAGTTTGGGAAGCTCTTATGCACTATCCAAAAACAAAAATGAACAATATGATTTGTATCATTGATTGGAACAAAGGACAGAATGATGGATACTCAAAAGACTTCAGTATTATGTATGATAATTTAGAAGAAAGAGTTTCATCTTTTGGTTGGACTACAAAAGTTATTGATGGTCATGATATGAATGCAATAAGAGAATCATTTGAAGGGGTAGAGATCGATAAACCTTTGTGTGTTATATTAGATACTGTAAAAGGTAAAGGAGTTTCTTTTATGGAACATCCAAGTTGGCATTGTAAAGTTCCTACAGAAGAGGAATATGAAATAGCTATGAAAGAGTTAGGAGTTTAAAAATGAGAGCTACAAGAGAAGCGTTTGGAGAACATTTACCTGTAATGGGTGAGAAGCATAATAATATAGTGGCATTAGATGCTGATTTAGGTAAAGCTACTAAAATAGCTAGTTTTAGAGAATCACATCCTGATAGATTCTTTCAGATAGGAATAGCTGAGGCTAATATGATTGGAGTCGCATCGGGTATATCTGAATATGGTTATAAAGTATTTTTAGCATCATTTGGTTCTTTCTTAACAGGAAGATATGACCAAATTAGATGTAGTCTAGCTTATTCTAATCGTCCTGTTGTATTGGTTGGTACTCATGTAGGTATGGCTATTGGTAAAGATGGTGTAACTCAAATGGGATTGGAAGATGTCAGTATTATGAGAGCACTACCAAATATGAAAGTATTGAATCCAGCTACATTTTCAGAAGCTAAAAAGGTAATAGAGTTTCTTGCAGAAACAGAATTAGATTCACCATACTATTTAAGGTTAGGTAGCCAACCTGTTGAAGATATAGATATTCCATTTGAACTTGGTAAAGGCCAGATTATAAAAGAAGGTGATGATATTACTCTTTTATCTACTGGTTGTATATTAAGTGATGTTATGGACTCTGCTAGTATTATTGAAGATATGACACAAATGAGTGTTAGAGTAGTTAGTTTTACATCATTAAAACCAATAGATAGAGATATGATTGTTAAGTGTGCTCAAGAAACAAAACGATTATTTACTATAGAAGACCATTCCATAATAGGTGGTTTGGGTTCTATAGTATCAGATGTTTTATCAGAAGAGTATCCAGCAAAAGTGGTAAAGATAGGATTGAATGATGTATTTCCTGAATCTGCTCCACCAGCTGATTTGTATGAAAAGTATGGACTAAGTTCTAACCAAATATCTAAAAGGGTTGTAAGTGAGTTGGATAAATAAAGATACGGAAATATATTGTTCATTTGCTAAAGAAGCCGGTGATACAGGTTGTAGGATGATGAACACAGCTTTCTACTTTTATAGACTAAATAAAATATACAAATCATTTTCTGTTGATAGTATAGAGAAGGCTGTAGATTCTGTCAGAACTTTAGGTATAAAAGGTTTTGCTATAACAATGCCTTACAAAGAAGAAGTTCTAAAGTATGTAGATACAACAGATGCTGCCGTATCACAGATAGGAGCAGCTAACACTGTTATCAATGAGGATGGTAGATTATCAGCTTACAACACAGATTCTTATGCCGCTCTAGCTTATTTAGATTTATATGATAACAGAAAACCTTTATACATAATCGGTAATGGTGGTTATGCTAAAGCTGTAAAGTGGGCTAGTAATGGGTTTGATGTAAATCAAATTACTAGAGATAATTGGGATGAACTTTTTGATATAAAAGACTCCATAGTTTATAATTGTACTCCGATAGATATTACAGATTGGATTGATAAATCGAATAATTTTATTAATTGTTTAGTTACTACACAAACAGGTATAGACTTAGCTACTTTACAAGCGTCTAAACAGTTCGAATTATATACAGGATTAGAATTTCCATTATGATTGAGATAGTAGAACAATATAAAGAAGAAGGTTATTATATATTTAGAAATCTTTATTCAAAAGAATATTGTAATGAATTAAAAGAATATTTAAATACTTTAGAAGTTAAAAGGTACATTCCTTTCAGTAATATTCCTTGGGGTTGGGGAAATCTTCTTGATAAAGGACCATTCACTAAAATTACAGAAAATAAAATATTTAATAAATTTTGTAAGAAGTTATTTAAAAGTGATAATTATATTTTTCCTAATATGATGATTAATAATAAAGCGTCTTGGATAGGTCCAGAAGTTGAATGGCACAGAGAGATATTTAATATAGATACTTATGCTCCTGGTTATACAACAGATGACTGGAAAAGTTTTATGAGAGTTTATATAGCAATTGACAAACAAACAAAGGATAATGGTTGTTTACAGATATATCCTAAATCACATATTATTAATGATTTACCTTACGAGAATATTGTAGATAGTAATTTTGGCCATAAGAGAAGGGTTTCAAGCGAAGCTATGAAAAAGGTAAATACATTATGTGAACATATTTATTGTGAAATGGAAGTTGGTGATATGCTAGTCTTTACTGATAAGACGGTGCATGGTTCTAATGCTAACAAAAGTCCAGATGATAGAAAGTCAGTAGTTTTAGGCGTTAGACATAATGTTAAAAAGTATAATGAGGAAGTTTATAAAAAATCTACAAATTATCGAAGAAATTTTATAGTTACTGAATTACAGAGTGTTATTGATAAAATAAAATCATCGAATATGTATTCGGATTTTAATAAGGAAAAAAATGAAGTATAATTATTGGATAGACCCAATTAAAAGAATGTTTATTCCTAGACCTACCAAGGAAGAGAATAAAAGATTTGATATGGCTGAGAGGACATTTAGTTTTCCAGATGAGTATTTTAGTAAGTTTATGAATACTATTACTCAAGAGGATTTTATTACTTACCCATCATATGCAGAGTATGATTCTTTGAAAGATGATATTGCTGTTTATAATAATGTTGATAGGAGTAATGTATATCTTTCAACAGGTTCTGGTGCTTGTATAAAATCTCTATGTGAAATTACGATGAACACTAATTCTAATGTGGTTTCTCCAGTTCCTTGTTACCCAATGTATGGCATTTATGGTAGAATATTTGGTGGTAAACATATTGGAGTAGAGTATGATGATTCTATTATTTTTGATTTACAGAAATTGATAGATAGTATAAATGACGATACATCATTAGTAGTCATTTCAAATCCTTTTAGCCCGATTGGTGAGTATAAGACTATTGAGGAGATAAGAGAATTGTGTAGAGTTTGTGCGTCAAAGGATATTATCTTATTGATAGATGAAGCTTATATTGATTTTGCACCAGAAACTTTATTACCATTAATACATAATTTTGATAATGTTGTAATATCTAGAACCTTTTCTAAGGCCTTTGGAGCAGCTGGAATAAGGGTTGGTTATCTACTAGGAAGTCAGAAATTAATTGATGTAGTTACTAAAGTTCAATTAACTTATCCATTGAGTAATGTGTCAGTAAAGTTTGCTTCATATCTATTAAATAATTGGGATGAAGTTGCTAATTATGCTTATAATACAATACTTGGTAGGGATAATTTATGTAAGGTATTATCAGGTGGTGGATATGATGTTATTAATTCACACACAAATTCAATACACTTTCACGAAAAAGAAGGTGATAATAGTGAAACTGTTAGTATTATGAGCAATTATGGTTTAGCTTTTAAGAGTGGGGATACTAAAACAGGAACTCCAGTAACAATTCCTGGTGATGATAGAAAGACTTGGATAAGATTATCAGTAGGTCCTAATATTGATAGAATGAAATTTGTAGGAGATCTATTATGAGTGATTATAAAATAGACAGAAAAGAAACAGAATTAACAGGTATAATTGGTAGAGAAAAAATGGATTTACTTGCTGATGTAGTGGGTAAAGAAAAGTGGGAAAGTTACAGAGAAATATATGACAGAGCTCAAAATTTAGAAGATATGAATTATCCTGTTCAAGTAGATTTTGAGTTAAATGGTTCTTGTAATTTACGTTGTCCTATGTGTCCGATGGGTATGGAAGATTATAGGAAAGATAGAAACAAAAGAATGGATTTTCATCTGTTTAAGCATTTAGTAGATGATGGTATCAAAAAAGGTTTAAAAGCTATAAATTTATCCTATGTAAATGAACCAATGATAAGAAAAGATTTGCCTGAATTTGTTAAATATGCTGTAGATGCTGGAATAGTAGATACTTATTTTAGCTCCAACGCAACAATCGTTAGAGATAATATGATTAGAGAATTGATTGAGGCTGGGTTATGTAGAATACAATTTTCTATTGATGCTACTACACAAGAAACTTATGATAAGATAAGAGTGGGTGGTGTTTATACAAAAGTATTAGAAAATATTGAAAAATTTATAAAAATTAGAGAAGAGATGAAATCTATTACTCCGTTGATTAGAGTAAACTTTGTAAGAACAAATATAAATGAACATGAATTAGAAGATTTTATAGAGTTGTGGAAAGATAAAGTAGAAATGATTGGTATACAAGAAATGGTTAATCCCTTTACAGGTACAGAAAAGGTTCATAGTAAAACGACAGAAGATAAGAAAGGGTATTTTAGATGTGCCGCACCTTTTAAAGAAATAGTAGTAACTCATCGTGGGGATGTATTACCTTGTTGTACATTTTTAGCAGAAGAAATGCCGTTGGGTAATATTAAAGATAATACTATAGAAGAACTTTATAATGGTGAACAAATGAAAGAGCTTAAAAGTATACATAAAAAGGGAGAGTATTGGAGAAATCCATATTGCAAACAATGTATTGAGGGATTTGGTAATGAGTAAAAAAATAGCACTATGCCTTTCTGGTTTAGTTGGTGGAACTAAAGGACCTGATGGGAAGGGGGATATGGTTGATGTTGATATTATAAGTCAGCAATATAAAAAACATATTATAGATATTAATGATGTTGATGTTTTTATCCATAGTTGGTCTGTTAAAGAAGAAGATAAACTAATAGAGGCTTATCAACCAAAAGGAAAGTTATTTGAAAAACAGATTGATTTTAGAAATATTAATTCAAATAGACATAGAGACAATGAGGCTTCTCATAGGTTTTATAGTAGATTTAATAGTATGCAAAAATCTGTAAAGTTAAAACGTAAATATGAAATAGACAATGATTTTGAATATGATATAGTAATGATTTCTAGATTAGATTTATTATGGTTCTCTGATATAAACTTTGATAGAATGGACAAAAAATATTTTCATATTTCAAATTGGAATCACAATGGTGGTGGGAAAAAAGGTCCGTATGATAAACGTGCTCAAGCAGGAAATGGATTCTTAGACTTTTGGTTTTTTTCAAATTCAAAAGTTATGGATGAGTTTGGTTCTTTATATGATAGATTAGAAGAAAATGGTGATGATTTTGAAAAGCTTGGTCAAAAAAAAGGAAATGGAACATATAGATTAAGTGGGCATGTTGTTACAAAAAGATTTGCTGATTTGTTAAATTTGAATACGAGGAGAATTATGTACAGGGGTTATGATCATGAAGTTTATAGGAGATATAATAGATTTTGTGGTGAGAAAATAGAAATAAAATGATAAAAGAAATAGAAATAGATAAAATTTATTTTAGATTGTTTGATGAAAATGGAGTCGACCACCCAACAAAGATAGAAAACTCTCCAGTTTATAATGCTATATGTGGTAATACTGAACCTTATAAGAAATACCATGAACTTATGGTTAGGCTTGGTAGAGCTAAAGCTGGTTATATGAATACTGAAGACTTTTTAGATTTTGAAAAGAAATTTAAATATTTAGAACCGCCATATGAGAATGAGTATGTAAGAGTGAAACAAACTGGACATCTATATGGTGGTTGGGATGGAGCTCATAGGATATCTTGTGAGAAAAAAAGAGGTAAAAAAAAGATTAAGGCTTTTATAATGAATGGTGCATTTAAACATAGAGGCTATTCTAATTTAATTGATTTAGCAACTATAATAAATAATATAGACTATGATGATTATGTTATTATAAAAGATGATAATTCATTTCCAAATTATGTAGATGATGATGATTTGGATTTTATTTGTAAAGATAGAAATATTTTGCGTAATCAAATTATAAGTCAGTTACCTGAATATGAAAGATTAGGTTATAGAATAGTAGAAAATGATAAAAAGGTAAGACATCATATTGATATAATTCCAGAAGGTACTAATCAAAAAAATCAACCTTATGGTGTGAGTAATTTAATTAACTTTAGATTTGATTTATTAGATACCTCTCCATATTTACAACAATTTAATCATCATACCAATAAAATTGAGATTGCAGATGATTTCTATGATTCTATATTAGAAAGAAAAGTTAAAAAAACTTTTGAGTGGCCAGTTATGTTTGAGAAACAAGGAAACTTTGAGGCTAATTTTCCTAATGATATAGATGATTTAGTTTTGAGGTTTATAGAGTGGGTTTGGCAACCTCATAAAAAAAGACATATAGAATATGTAAAAAATAATTTAACTAACACATCTGAGTTTATATATATTATTAATAGTAATACTAATATAGAAATAGATGAAAAATATATACAGGAGTTATTAAAATGAAGAAAGCTTTGGTTTGTGGGGCTGGTGGTTTTATCGGTTCACATTTGGTTAGAAGATTAAAAGAAGAGGGTTACTGGGTTCGAGGAGTAGATTTAAAATATCCTGAATTTAGTAAATCAGTAGCTGATGAGTTTATTAAAGGAGATTTAAGAAACTTGTCTGTGGTTGACCTTTGTGTAGATGGAGTGGATGAAGTATATCAATTAGCAGCTGATATGGGTGGAGCAGACTTTATATTTACTGGAGAAAATGATTCAGATATTATGCATAATTCAGCTATGGTAAATCTTAATATACTAGATTCTATGAAAAGATATAAAGTAAAGAAAGTATTCTATTCCTCATCGGCTTGTATGTATCCAGAAGATCACCAATTAGAAATAGATGTACCTGCTTTAACGGAAGAGATGGCTTATCCTGGTAATCCAGATTCTGAGTATGGGTGGGAAAAACTTTTTAGTGAGAGACTATATTTAGTTTATGCTAAAAATGAAGGATTTACTGTAAGAATAGCTAGATTTCATAATATATTTGGACCAGAGGGTACATATAAAGGTGGTAGAGAAAAAGCTCCAGCTGCATTGTGTAGGAAGATAATAGAATCCAATGGTGAAATTGAAGTTTATGGTGATGGAAAACAAACACGCTCTTTTTTGTATATTGATGAATGTGTTGAGGGTATTAGAAGAATTATGGAATCAGATTGCGAAGAACCTCTTAATCTTGGGTCTGATGAAGTTATATCTATAAATGATTTTGCACAAATGATTATTGATATCTCAAAGAAAGATATTAATATTAAAAATATTGATGTACAACAGGTTGGAGTTAGAGGAAGAAATTCAGATAATACATTGATAAAACAAAAGTTAGATTGGACACCAACACAATCATTAAAAACTGGAATTAGTAAAACATATAAATGGATTGCTAAATATATGCAGGAGAATCCACCAAAGTATATCTTTGAAAGTCCTGATGGTAAAACTGTTTATCGAAAAGAAGTTGGGTCTGATGTTAGATTGAAAGATAGTTCAGAAATTTGGAAAAAGGTTAAATAATATGATTACTGTAATGCAAAATTTTATTTGTACAGTACCCGAAAGGTTAGATTTAGTTAGAAGAAATACTCCAAAGGTTGCTGAAGTATGGGGTGATTATGAATTTATAATTAATTACAATCATACCGAAAATTTTGAAGAAATACATTCTATTTATAAAGAACATTTTCCAAAATTAAAGTTCTATCATAACTTAGAACCTGATTGGGGATTGGTTACAAGAGCTTTACTTAATGAAGTTAGTACACCGTATGTTTTATATATCAATGAAGATCAAGAATTATATTTAAGTAAGAAAGATTGGAATGATATAATCAATGAAGCAATTATAGAGAATGATGTAGATTATATTCTAATGAATCATATTGAAAAATATAATACTCAAATTTGCGCTGATGGTTATCTACCGAATCCTGAAGACCAAGCCTCCAGAATTGTAATTGAGAATTGGGGGAGATACCCATCTCCTGGATATAAAGAAGGAAAGAATGTTTGGTTTTATAATGGAAAATATTCGCCACATAAGAGAGTTTCTTCAGAGGCTGTTTATAGAACTGATTGGTTTACCGATCGAGTTCAAGAGTTTTTGGAAAAGGGTGATGATTGTACGCATGATATTCCATGGAGAAAGAAAATGATACCGAATTTTTATGAAGGATACTATGATTTTAAAAATGGTATGGCAAGATTTCCTGATATGAAATGTGCTATGGCAAAGAAAAATATAACTAAACAATGGGATGAAGTTAAACAAAATAGGATATGGTATGATTAAATATGCTTATGACACTAACAAATATAGATTTAGGGAGATGGTCTCTGAACTATTTGGAGTTGGTGAACTAGAAAAGGTGCATGAAATTAAACCTGAATTGGTAAGAGAAGAGTATAGAAATTTAAATATTCATAATGAAAATACTACTGATTTTCACGATATATTCTACAAAAAGTTAAATGATAATTGGACAGATTTATATGAAGCTTACGATGATTTTATACAGAATGAAATAGTTCCATTAGTTGATGAGAAATTTCATTATCAATATTTACCATCATTTAGGATTCAATTACCATATGATAATCAGGCAATACATACTTGGCATTACGACTCAGATCAATTACATGGTCATCCAATTGGGGAAATAAATTTTTGGTTACCATTGACTAAGTGTTATGATACTAATACTATGTGGGTTGAAAGTGAACAATTTAAATTAGATTTTAAGTCTTTAGACGGTAATTATGGAGACTTTTGGAGTACAAATGCTAATGTATGTATACATGGAAACAAACCAAATATTACCAACAGTACAAGAATGAGTTTTGATTTTAGAGTTATACCACTCTCTAAATATGATGAAAGTAACGAATCAAAATCTGTATCTAAATCAAATAAATTTGTGGTAGGAAGTTATTATAAGGAGTTATAAATATGTATGAAACATTAGAAAAAATAATACCTGTATTAGAGAAAGAAGGGTATAAAATAAAAGACCCATGGGATGTTGTTGATGCATTTGAGGATAAAGTAGCAAAATATGCTGGAAGTAAATATGCAGTATCAGTAGATAATTGTACTAATGGTATGTTTATGTGTTTGAAGTATTTGAATGCTAAAGGAACTATTACTCTACCAAAGAAGACTTACTTATCAGTTCCTGGTTTGGTAATACATGCTGGGTGTAATATAAAATTTGAAGATTTTGAATGGAGTGGTGTATATAAACTAGACCCATATCCAGTAGTAGATGGTGCTACTAGATTTACAGAAGGAATGTATATCAAAGGAACTTATCATTGTTTATCATTTCATATAAGAAAGGTGTTAGCAATTGCTAAAGGTGGTATGATATTAACAGATGATAAGGATGCTGTTGATTGGTTTAAAAGAGCTAGATATGAGGGTAGAGATAATAGAGAACCACATGATTCAATAGATGATATAGATATATTAGGTTGGAATTATTATATGCCACCGGAACAAGCTGCTAGAGGAATTGAATTGTTTAACAAACTACCAAAACAAAATGATGATACTGGTGGGTCTTGGAAATATAAAGATTTATCTTCATATTCTGCTTGGAAAGATTCTGTCAGAAAAAATAAATGAATAAAAGTCGCGTAGTGATAAATAAAATACAATTAAAAGAAATAGATACAGACTCTTGTGAGGTTATACTTAATAAAGCTGGTAGAGTTGTAGATGGTATAAACCATGGTAGAATGGTTCTCAAAGGGGATGGTGTCTACTATAAGATATTTGATAAGGAGTATTGTCGTAGAGAGAACTTTGTAAAAGCTCTTGAGGCTGGTTTCTTTGATGAGGTTGCACCAGCTCTTCAATCACTAATAGTTGATGGAGTTGATATAGTTGGTTATGTAACAAAAGCTGGTGAACAATTAGGTTCGGAGTTTGATAGAGTTCCCGAACCATTTTATCAAAAAATGTTAGCTTGTGTAGATGTAACAAATATGTTCTTCTATGATTTAGTTGCGTCTAATCTCATTACAATAGATGGTAGAATAAGTCTAATTGATTTAGAGAGTGTTTATGATTTAGATGAACTATATACGATAGATAAACACAACGCTAAAGTTAAACCAGATTACTATCTTACAGAATTAGAAAGGTTATGGAGAAAAAATATGAAACCGATTAGTTTTATACAACCAAGTAGAAACAATAAGAAATACCTACAATGGTCTTATAATAGCATCAGAAAGAACTTAGGTTACAGACATGAAATATGTTGGGCTGATGATTTCTCTGATGATGGAACTTGGTTTTGGATGCAAGAGATTGCTAAGAAAGATAAGAATGTAAAGATACATCGTAATGAAGGACCTACGAGATTGGGACATACGATACTATACGATACATTAGTAGATATGGCTAGTAACGATATCGTTATGATATATCATGCAGATATGTACGCTTGTCCTAATATGGATGTGGAAGTTCTGAAACATTTAGAGAGAGGTAAGGTGGTATCAGCTACAAGGATAGAACCACCACTACATCCAGATGGACCTGAAAAAGTATTAAAAGATTTTGGTATAGAACCCGAAGAGTTCGATGAGAAGGGTTTATTAGAATTTCTTGAAGAAGATAAGTATGGTGAAGAAAAACTTACTGAGGGCATCTTCGCACCATGGGCAATATATAAAGATGACTTTCAATCCATTGGTGGTCATGATTCTTTGTATGCTCCACAATCAAAAGAAGACTCTGATATCTTTAATAGATTCCAATTGGCTGGTTATGAGACAATACAGACATGGCAAGGTTATGTTTATCATATGACTTGTAGAGGTAGTAGATTTAAAGATGGGGCTATGAGGAATCCAGCAGGTCAAGTATTCATGAAGGGTAGAGAATCATCAGAGTGGTTAGCTCAAAATCTAAGGTCTACTCGTAACTTCATTCGTAAGTGGGGACACATGGTAAAACATGATAAATATCTAAAACCAATAGTACCACCTAAATATGATATAGGGTTTGTGGCTTATAATTGTGATAAGAATTTACTTAGGGAGTTAGAACCTTGGTGTAGTAAGATATACCTCGACTTTGGTTCAGACTATTTGGGTGATTATATAAAAGAAGAGCAACCAGATACTCAGTTTGATTTGGGAGAGAGGATAAAATTATATGGTAACAGTAAAATATCAGAGTTGCATGACATTTGTGTTGAGTTTAATTGTCGTAATCTCAACGCTAATAACTTTCAAGTAATAGTAAACCTATCAGAGATAATAAAAGAAAGTGGTGAAGTAGGTATAATGGAACATGAGATATTCAAGTTTTATATAAATTCATTGGATACATACGAAAAGGATTTAATTATATGCAAGTCTTAGTTACAGGAGGAGTAGGATTCGTAGGTTCAAATTTAATAGAAAAACTACATAAACAAGGACATGAAGTGATATCTGTAGATAACTATTCTACAGGCAAAAAAGAGAATGAACATTCTTTTTGTGAATATCATAATGTCGATTTACAAGAACATCCTTTGGAATATGTAAAGATGGAAAAACCAGACATTATATATCATTTAGCAGCTAAAGCTAGAATACTACCATCAATACAGAATCCATTACATACTATGAAAAATAATGTAGATAGCATGATACATGTATTAGATTATGCTAGAAGTAAGAAAGTACCCGTAGTGTATGCTGGTTCATCATCTGTTGTTGGTGACATCTATTCTAATCCGTACACATTGTCTAAATTTTATGGTGAAGAACTATGCAAGATGTATTCAGAGGTTTATGATACACCAATATCTATCTGTAGGTTCTATAATGTTTATGGTAAATACCAGCTTACTGAAGGGGCTTATTGTACGCTTATCGGTATCTTTGAGAGACTATATAATAACAACCAGCCCTTGACTATTACAGGTGATGGAGAACAAAGACGGGATTTTACTCATGTTGATGACATTGTGGATGGGTTGGTTAGATGTGGTAAAGGATTAAATAGTTCTGGTGATAGATTAGTTATCATGGGAAAAACTTTTGAATTGGGTAGGGGTAAAAACTATTCAGTAAATGAGATAGCTGATACATTTGGTGATTATCCAAGAGAGTATATAGATGGAAGGTCTGGTGAAATGAGAGAGACTTTAAATACTGATACAATGGCTAGAGATATGTTAGGTTGGAATCCAAAGGGTGATGTGATAGATTATATAAAAAATAACATTTTGAAGAAATGACATACTATATATTATTAGAAGGAGATTCCAAAAACGCCATTTGGGATGAAAATATTTTAGGAGAAGAATCCTTTGGAACATTTTATACAGGAGCTGGTTTTAAGGCGTTAAATACAATAGTTATGAGTGAATCACATTTAGTAGAAACAGTCAAAATAGTAGATGAAAAGAATCAGTCTTATTCAGTAGAGGAGTTTGTA
>Ga0115013_10000358_pt1 | contig 27894 bp, 26 predicted proteins | sample SouAtlMetagenome_2_FD_88686 | JGI IMG/M metagenome (GOLD analysis project Ga0115013, IMG submission 88686) | Marine eukaryotic phytoplankton communities from Atlantic Ocean - South Atlantic ANT15 Metagenome | ecosystem: Environmental > Aquatic > Marine > Oceanic | place: South Atlantic Ocean...
GTTAAAGAAAGGATTGGAAGCAAAATGTAATAATAAAAAAGCAAATTCCAATATAGTAAAATAACTAGATTACATAAGGTTTTATCTTATCTTTTTCTACTTTAAAGATTCTTTGTGTCAATTTTTTGTATACAAATACAATCTTAATGGAGTTTTAAGAAAACGCTCCTATTAACTTTGCCAATTTAGCACTTAAATTAAACTTAGATTATGCTATTTAATAATAATAGGAGTAATATTTAAAAATTTTTTACCACTATTTTAATTTCGCGTCAGTAATTTGTTTAAAGGTTTAGGTTTATATTTTTATAAGATTAAATCTATGTGTATTCGTTAATTTTTTATCCACAATTTGTTGTTATTTATATAAATATATAATGGCTTCTTTAATTGTATTTATTTTAAAGACAAAATTTTGATCTAGAATGTTTGTAGTCTGTTTTATTACTTAAAAGGTAAATTTTGAATGCTATAAGATATGTTATTTGTGTTTTATTAAATTTGAATAATTCAACTTTAAACATGTTTTTTACAAATTATTTTTTAACAAATATTATAATTGTAAAGAGATATTCAGTTTTATTTTTTAACAGATACAAATTCTATTTCTAAAAATTTATTTATAATTTACGATATTTTCAGTTATTATTTCAAATAATATAAATTCAGTTATAGAAAAGTAGTTGTATCATAACTTAAAATTGTAATAAATAAAACAGCTTAGATCGTTAGAATATTAAAATTACAGTTTTAAAGCGGAAGGTTAAAATCCTTCTTTTATTTTTAAATCCTAAAAAGTTTATGATAGTTAATTCATTTTTTTATTTTTTTTCTTGCGTCTTGCTCATAAGTTCATTAATGATTATTCTTAGTCAAAATTCAATTTATTCTGTCTTATTTTTAGTATTAAGTTTTATTTCATCTTCTAGTATTTTATTTTTACTAGAATGTGAATATATTTCATTGATTTTTGTAATTATTTATGTAGGTGCTATTGCTGTTTTATTTTTATTTGTTGTCATGATGTTGGATATAAAAACAACTCATTTAGTAAAAGATTCTTTAAAATACTTTCCGTTCGGTAGTCTTTTAGGTATTGTTTTTATATTTGAAATCTTGATAGTAATTCCTAGTACTTTTGAGTTTGTTAATCCTTATAGTAACAGTTTTTTATCTAATGATCATTTAGATTGGTTTAACAAATTAGATTATTACACTGAAATTATTACAATAGGCCATTTATTGTATACGGATTATGTTATACAATTTTTGCTTTCCGGAAATATTTTACTATTAGCAACAATAGGGCCAGTAACTTTAGTTTTAGTTAGGTGTGCTATTATTAGTAAGACTCAAGTTACCTTCAAACAGCTTTCTCGTACTTACAGTTCTGCTTTATTTTTATAAATTTGATGATGTTGAAAAGATTGATACAATAGAGATCAATTTTTAAATTTAACTTATCTATTTTATTGCATCTAGGGGTTATTCCAGTTTTAAACTTGTAGTATGAGATTAATTTTTTGTAAATGCTGTATGGTTATTTTTATTTAAAGTTCAGTTAAGGTACATGTTTGAAGATAATATGGTATTTTAAGCATAAGAGCTTAACACGAGTGTCAAACATGATTATTATACGACAATTGGTTTTATACAGATTTTCGAGAATGATAAAGGCAACAAATACTCAAAAGATTCTTTTATTTTTTTTTTTATCAGTTATGTTGTTAGTTTTGAATTTAAATTATCTGTGTTTAAAGATTGTATTTTTAATTTAGATATTATTATAAAAAGATATAAATTTTTCAATAATTTTGATATTAAAATGTTTGGTCAACATAAAGTTTTAGTACGTTTAAATACAAATATTACAATAGATTATACACAACTTTAAAATTAAATATTTGTTAAGAAGATAATTTAATTTTATAGTAATTTATAAAATGAAATTAAAAAATTTAGAGTTTAAAAATGATAATTCATAAATCACAATTAAATTATATTTATAAATTTGTAGCTCGTTGACTTTTTTCAACTAATCACAAAGATATTGGTACTTTATATTTGATATTTGGTGCAATTTCAGGAGTTGCAGGAACTGCGTTATCTTTATATATTCGAATAACATTAGCTCAGCCTAATAGCAGTTTTTTAGAGTATAATCACCATTTGTACAATGTAATTGTCACAGGTCATGCTATATTAATGATTTTTTTTATGGTTATGCCTACATTAATTGGAGGTTTTGGTAACTGATTTGTTCCTTTAATGATTGGTGCACCTGATATGGCATTTCCCAGAATGAATAATATTAGTTTTTGGTTATTACCGCCATCATTAATGTTGTTATTTGCCTCTATGTTGACTGAAACTGGTGTTGGTACTGGTTGAACTGTTTATCCCCCATTATCAAGTGCAACAGCTCACTCTGGGGGATCTGTAGATTTAGCAATATTTAGTTTACATTTATCTGGTGCGTCTTCTATTTTAGGGGCAATAAACTTTATTTGTACAATCTTTAATATGCGAGTAAAAAGTTTATCTTTTCATAATCTTCCTTTATTTGTATGATCTGTCTTGATTACAGCATTTTTATTATTATTGTCTTTGCCTGTTTTGGCAGGAGCAATCACAATGCTGTTAACAGATAGAAATTTTAACACAACTTTCTTTGATCCCGCTGGTGGTGGTGATCCTGTGCTGTTTCAACATCTTTTTTGATTTTTTGGGCATCCAGAAGTGTATATTTTAATTTTACCTGGATTTGGAATTATTAGTCATATTGTGGTTAGTACAGCAAAAAAGCCTATCTTTGGTTATCTTGGTATGGTATACGCTATGTTTTCTATAGGCGTTTTGGGCTTTATTGTTTGAGCTCATCATATGTTTACGGTAGGTTTAGATATAGATACCAGAGCTTATTTCACAGCAGCCACTATGATTATTGCTATTCCAACGGGTATTAAAATATTCAGTTGACTAGCAACTTTATGGGGAGGATCGATAGATTTAAGAACTCCGGGACTTTTCGCTATTGGTTTTATTTTTCTATTTACTGTAGGTGGAGTAACTGGTGTAGTTCTTGCTAATTCTGGTATAGATATAGCGTTACACGATACTTATTATGTTGTTGCGCATTTTCATTATGTGTTATCAATGGGAGCAGTCTTTTCGATGCTTGGAGGGCTTTATTTTTGATTTGAGAAAATTACTGGTGTTTGTTACCCAGAAATATTAGGCAAAATTCATTTTTGAAGTTTCTTTATTGGGGTGAATTTAACTTTTTTTCCAATGCATTTTTTAGGCGTGGCAGGTATGCCAAGGCGAATTCCAGATTATCCTGATGCCTATTTTATATTTAATAAAATTGCATCTTGAGGTTCTTATGTGTCTGCAATCTCTTCATTATTTTTTTTTTATGTTCTCATTTGCTCGTTTGTTCAATCCGGATTTTTTAAAAAGAAATCGGAAATTGAAATAGCAATTGAGAAATTAAAAATCGCTATTAACGAACATCGTTAATAGTAGATAATTAAAAATAATAGAGATTTTGTTATTGATCAATTAGCTATTAATAATTTAAATATTAATAGTAAAATTAACATTTTTTAATATTTAAAAAGTAACCTAAAATATGTGCATTTAAAGAGTTTTTCAAAATTAATGATATTTAAATACGACTTATTAGTATGGAATTTATAATGTTGTTTTAGTTAAAAATTTTGAATTCATTATTCCAAAGTTCTTTATACTTTAAGTTTCCATCATAAAGCTTGTACATTAAATTTACTTTTATTCAGTATTGTATCTTAATCAAAAAAATAGTTTTTAAGATATAGCTAAATAAATAAAAGTATAAGTGATAAGTTCAACTTTTTTTCTTGAAGCAATTTTTGTGCATTGTTTTTTAAGAATCTTTTTTCTTGTGATAAATGGTTATATTTTTGCGTCTAAAATAGTTTAAACCAAGAATGTCCAACTTTATAGCGTTAAAAATTTTCTACACGCCATTAAACTCTATGTAAAAATGAAGTTCAGTACTTTCGTGGTATTTTTTAGCAACTGATCAAAATTTTATAATTTTATTGTTTTAGTTTATAATATCTTTGGTTTAATTGATTTCACTTTAATTTGCTCAGTATTTATTTTTTTATTTTTATTATGTTTCCGATAATTTAGACCCTTTTTTTATTTCTGTTCGTTTTTTATCAAAGGCTGTTAAATTTTTATTTTTTTTCATCCATGATTATTATACGTTATTTAACTTACTTTTTATACACTAAAAATTTAAATTTAAAATGTGGATTTAGTAATTTTTAAAAATTAATTAAATTTGCTGCAAAAAAATGATATAAAAAAAGTATGCTATTTATAACCCAATGCGATAGTCCAGCACTTTGGCAAACTTATTTATCTGATCCTGCTAGTATTACTATGGAAGGAATCTTAATTTTTAATAAACATCTATTGTTTTTATTAACTATTATTGTTTTATTCGTTGGGTGATTATTGTTTTATACTATATATTATTTTATAGAATATAGTAATAAATATAGTTCCAAATTCGTTCATTCTAAAGAATTAGAAATAGTTTGAACTTCCATACCAGCTCTTTTACTTTTAATTTTATCCACACCTTCATTTACTTTATTATATGCTATGGATGAAATATCAGAACCGGAGTTAACTTTAAAAATTTTAGGGCATCAATGATTTTGAAGTTATGAAATTTCTGAATTTAGTTCTTGTCAAAAAAAAGAACAAAGTTTGAAATATGTTTGTTATATGATGACTTTAGATGGGTTACCGACAACTAAACAAGGATATTTTAGATTATTAGAAACTAATAAACGAGTTATTTTACCAACAAATACACATCTACGATTGTTAGTGAGTGCTGCGGACGTTCTGCATAGTTGAACGATCCCATCATTTGGTTTGAAAATTGATGCTTGTCCAGGTCGATTAAATCAAGTGAATCTATTTATTAAACGTTTAGGTGTTTTCTTCGGTCAATGTAGTGAAATTTGTGGAGTAAATCATGGTTTTATGCCTATTGTTATAGTTTCATTACCCACAATTCAATTCCATCATTATATCATGACAAAATTAGGAATAAGTTAAATAAAAAATATATAAAGTAATAATCATGTAATTACTGTATTAAAAGGGCCGATAAAATAATTAAGAATAAAAATAGAATAATTTTATATATTTGAATATAATTTTTTTGAATGTTATTGCTATTGTTACTTTAATAACTGCGATGAGTATTTTTATACTGAGTTTTCTTATAATATAACACTAACAGTTATAAAAATAATTAAGTTAGGTTCTCATTTTTTTTATTTTTTCGTTCGGGTTTTACTTAGAGGTTTGAAAATAATTATTTATGTTTACTCGATCAATTTTAAAATTGAATATTGTTTAGAAATATAATTTTTCAAGTACATTTAAGTTTTTTTTTAAATCAAAAGCCATAGGTTCAATTTTTTTTTATTAAAGTGATTTTGGTGTTATAGTTTTTAACGATTTATTTTTTTCGTGGTCAACAATCACGTTTTCGTGTATAAAAATAGTTTAAATCTAGAATGATTAATGAGCGTTAGCGACGACCTTACATTTAGTAGTTTTGGTAAATTTGCAAATCAAATAAAGTTTAACGATTATAAGTATTCAAATTTTATTTCTTCTTTTGTTCTTAAAACATTTAGATGAGGTAAAAACTATTTACTATCTCTTTTAGATGGTCATTTAATACATTACCCAAGTCCGTTAAATTTATCATATGCTTGAAGTTTCGGTTCTTCTGCAGGTATTTGCTTAGTTATTCAAATTTTATCAGGTATTTTTTTAGCTATGCATTATACACCACATATTGATCTTGCATTTAGTAGTGTTGAACATATTATGCGTGATGTCAATAATGGATGATTAATTCGTTACATTCATGCTAACGGAGCGTCTATGTTTTTTATCGTCGTCTATTGCCATATATTTCGAGGATTGTATTATGGCTCTTATATGCAACCAAGACAATTACTTTGATGTTCGGGTGTTCTTATATTCATACTGATGATGGGGACAGCATTTATGGGATATGTACTTCCTTGAGGGCAAATGAGTTTTTGAGGGGCTACTGTAATTACAAGTTTAGTAACTGCGGTTCCAATGGTAGGTCACACACTTGTAGATTGATTATGAGGAGGTTTTACAGTAAACAATGCAACATTAAATAGATTCTTTAGCTTACATTTCTTTTTACCATTTGTAATTGCTGCATTAAGTTTGGTACATTTAGCACTTTTACATAAAGATGGATCTAATAATCCATTAGGAGTAGATAGTAAAGGGGACAAAATTCCTTTTTACCCTTATTTCGTAATAAAAGATTTATTTGCATTCTTTTGTTTTTTAACTTTTTTTGGTATATTTGTTTTTTATTTTCCTAATACATTAGGACATCCAGATAATTATATACCAGCAGACCCTATGCAAACTCCTGCCCATATTGTTCCTGAATGATATTTTTTACCGTTTTATGCCATTTTACGTTCTATTCCTGATAAACTTGGGGGTGTAGCTGCAATGGGCGGTGCTTTAATCATTTTATTTGTAATACCTTTTACAAATACTTCTGAAATTCGAAGCACGACTTTCAGACCTATCTTTAAAATCTTTTTTTGACTACTAGTTGTAGATTTTTTACTATTAGGATGAATTGGGCAAAAACCTGTTAAAGATATTTATGTTTTAATAGGGCAAGGTGCAACAGCTTTTTACTTTTTATTTTTTATTGTCATGATACCAGTTATAGGAGTAGTAGAGAAATCTATGTATCAAAAAACATTATCTTTTTATAATATAATCTTTTTTAATTTTAATAGGATTATTCCCCAAGCAACATTAGACAATCGGCTGAAAAACACTAGTTTGGCTGATGCTGCCGTGGGACCAGGATCTCTGGGGTTAATAAATCTCAGTTAATATTTCCGTTATAAAACTTGTTAGTATAGCCGATACTAGTAATGTTGGTGTACAAGCGTAAAAAAAGGCGTTTGCTGTTGTGTATGGTAGTTAGTGCTGCAGATATTTAGCATAATTGAAAGGTCTTATCATTTGATTTAAAAATCGATATGATTGTCCAAATTAGTTAAATTAAGTGAATTTGTTTATTAAACTTTTAAGTGTTTTCGTTGGTCAATTTAGTGAAATTTGTGGAGTAGAGTATAGCTTTATACCTATTTTTATAGTTTGTTTATTTCTATAATTCAATTTTATCATTATACAATAATAAAATTAAGAATAACTTAAATAAAAAGATATCTAGAGCAATAATCGTGTAATTTTTGTAATAAAAGGCTCGAAAAATAATCAAAGATAAAAATAATATGATTTTATATATTTTGGAGTATGATCTTTCTGAATGTTATCACTATTGCTATTTTAGTGACTGCTATAAGTATTTTTATATTGAGTTTTTCTATAATATAATAGTTGTAAAAATAATCAACCCAAGATATGTAATTATATATTCTTAAAAGTGTTTGATAGTAAAATCACTTTTTTAATTTTTTCGCTTGTGTTTTACGTAGAGATTCGAAAATAATTATTTATGTTTACTCGATTAATTTTAAGATTGAATATCGTTTAGAAATATAATTTTTCAAGTACGTTTAAGTTTTTTAAAAATTAAAAGTCATAGATTTAATTCTTTTTTTTCTTAAAGTGATTTTGGTGTTATAGTTTTTAACGATTTATTTTTTTATTAGAAACAATCATGTTCTTGTGTATAAAAATGTTTTAAATTTAAAATAACTAATAAATTATAGTGATGAGTTTACATTTAGTAGTTTTGGAAAATTTGTAAATTCATTAAAGTTCGATTATTATAAATATTTAAATTTTATCTTTTCTTTTGTTCTTAAAATATTAAGATAAAGTAAAAATTGTGTATTACCTTTTTTAGATAATTATTTAATTGATTACCCAAGTCCGTTAATTTTATGATATGTTTGAAGTTTTGGTTTTTTGTAGGTATTTGTTTAATTAGATACCTTACACGCTACACATCAATCTTGTATTTAATAGTGTTGAACATATTATGTGTGATGTGAATAATGATTGATGAATTTGTTATATTTATGCGAAAGAAGTGTCTAAATTTTTTACCGTTGTTTATTGTCACAGATATTTTGAGTATAGTTCTTAGATGGAATTAAAAAATTATTTTGATATTTTGACGTTTTTATATTACACTTATGATAAATAGAGCATTATGGGATATTTATTCGCTTCACGGTAATTAAGTTTCTGAGGAGTTACTGCAATTACAATTTCAGTTATTAGAGTTCTAACGATAGGTCATATACTTGTAGATTGATTATGAAAAGGTTTTATAGTAAATAATACAATATTATATAGATTTCTCATTTTTTTACTTTTTTCGGCATGTTTGTTTTTTATTTTTCTAATATATTAGGACATTCAGATAATTACATAACAATAGACTTTATGTAAATTTTGGATTATATCGTCTTTAAACGAAATTTTTTATTGTTCTATGTAATTTTACACTTTATCGCTGATAAGCTTGATGGTGTAACTGCAATGAGTAATGCTTGAATTATTTTATTTGTAATCTTTTTTACAAATACTTCTGAACTTCGAACTTTAATTTTAAACTTATTTTTAAAATCTTTTGTAGAGTGTTTGTTATTGATTTTTTACTATTAGGTTGAATAGGTCCAAAACTTGTAAAAAATATTTATGTTTTAGTTGGATAAATTCCAACAGTTTTTTATTTTTTATTGTTTTTATTTAATTGATTAGGATTTTAGAACAGCAAAATTATAGCAATTGTTATTGTATTTTAGTAGCGACGCTATAATAGTATTGGCGCACTTTACTACCACAGAATTGCAACTATTAATTAAGCAGACATAACGCACAGGCCCAGAGTTTTTATCAGGAATGATCATCCTGTTTTATACTTCTAGTGTGGTAAGATTTCTTGAAGTAGAGGATTTCGGGGTATTTCAAGCTGTTATAAATAAACTATTTACAGGATGGATTTAACTGTGTTTTATCAGCAAATATAAATGTTTCTTTTTCAGTTTTTATGTTGTTGTAAATTGAAATTCAAACTTTTTTTTGTTAAAAGAAATTCATTTTTACTAATTTTAAAAAGGTAATTAATCAAAATGGTAAAGGCTTTCGCTGTAATTGACAAAGTTAATAGTTCAAATCTATTATTACCTAATGACGTTAAAAAAAAAGAGTTTATTAAAAAAAATTAGAAATTTTACTATCAATTTTGGTCCTCAACATCCTGCAGCCCATGGCGTATTAAGATTGGTACTAGAACTTAACGGTGAAATAGTAAATCGGGCTGATCCTCATATAGGTTTATTACACAGAGGTACTGAAAAGTTAATTGAATATAAAAATTATGTACAAGCATTACCATATTTTGACCGTTTAGATTATGTATCGATGATGGCGCAAGAACATAGTTATTGTTTAGCAATTGAAAAACTTTTTAATTGCAAAATTCCAAAACGCGCTCAATATATTAGAACGCTTTTTGCTGAAATTACTCGAATTTTGAATCATTTGTTAGCAGTAGGTTGTCATGCTATGGATGTTGGTGCAATGACTCCATTTTTATGGGCTTTCGAAGAACGCGAAAAGTTAATGGAATTTTATGAACGTGTCTCAGGAGCACGAATGCACGCAGCTTATTTCAGACCTGGTGGGTTACAAGTAGATATTCCTAAAGGTTTATTAAATGATATTTATATGTTCACTGAACAATTTACGTTGAGATTAACAGAAATGGAAGATATGTTAACGGAAAATAGAATTTGAAAACAACGATTAGTTGATATTGGGATTGTAACAGCAAACGACGCTTGTCAATGAGGTTTTAGTGGAGTTATGCTTCGTGGTTCTGGAGTTTTTTGGGATTTACGGAAGAGTCAGCCCTATGAAATTTACGATAAACTCAATTTTGAGGTTCCAGTAGGGACTAATGGCGATTGTTATGATCGATATTTGATTAGAGTTTGTGAAATGAAAGAGTCACTCAAAATAATTGAACAATGCTTAAATTTTATACCAACAGGTTATGTAAAAACTAACGATTTTAAAATTTCTCCACCATCTAGAGTTGATATGAAACAATCTATGGAAGCATTGATTCATCATTTTAAAATGTATACCCAAGGAGTCGTTGTTCCGACTAATGAAACTTTTATTGGAACGGAAGCCCCAAAAGGAGAATTTGGAGTTTATTTGATTTCTGACAATACTAATAAACCTTATCGGTGTAAAATTAAAGCTCCAGGATTTAATCATTTGCAAGCTTTAAATTTCATGTCCAAAGAACATTTAATTGCTGATGTTGTTACGATTATAGGTACCCAAGATATTGTATTTGGTGAGGTTGACCGGTAATATCTTTTTTCTAATACTTGTATTGGGCTCAAATGGTCTAGTTTTTTATCTTGTCGGGCCTTTTATTTTTTTCTTTATTTAGACTTTAATTAATGCATTATAATTTAAAATCTTTAAAAATTTTACATATTTTTCCAAATGGTTCTGTATATTTTGATTACTCATCTTATTTAAAAACGTATAGAAAATATAATTTTTCAAAAGAAAGTTTTTTTTACGATTTGTTAGAGAAAAAAAAACTTACATCAAGTAATTCCAATTTTTTTTATAAAAAATATCGTAATCAAATTGTTAAAAAATTAATAAATGAATTCACAATTATTTGTAAAAAATATTCAAAGTTTATATAGAATGTGCCCTTTAGAAAAAATTCAATTTTATGGTCAAGAATTGGTAATAGTTGTAAAATCACAATTATTATACGATATTTTATTATTTTTTAAATATCATACGGTATATCAATTTTCTATTTTAACGTGTATTACTGGTGTAGATTATCCGAATAATAAATATAGATTTAAATTGGTTTATGACTTATTAAGTATTCGTTATAATATTCGATTAAGAGTTAAAACATTTACTCACGAACTATTGGGAGTTGACTCTTGTGATAATTTGTTTTTTACAGCAGGTTGGTATGAATGTGAAGTTTGAGATATGTATGGGGTGTTTTTTAAAAACCATTCCAATTTAAAACGAATTTTAACTGATTATGGTTTTGAAGGTCATCCACTTCGAAAAGATTTCCCATTAAGCGGTTTTGTTGAAATGAAATATAATGAAACAGAAAAAAGAGTAATAAATGAATCTATTGAATTATGTCAAGAGTATAGGACATTTCAATTTTTATCTCCTTGGTAATTTTTTAAAAATAAGTATATGCAAAAAAAATCTCAAAAAGACAAAAAAATTAGAAAACTGTTCTATCAACAAGAATTAATTCAAACTTTTACAAAAAGTATAATCAGAAACGAAAATTTACCTTTAATTATGAAATGGAATGCAATTCTAAAATTATCAAATTTTTCAGGAAATTGTAATCAAACCCGATTTGTCAATAGATGTATTTTAACTAATCGTAAAGCTAAATATAATAATACTTTCAAAAAATTTTCAAGATTAAGTTTGTTAAAGTTGGCAAGATTTGGAAAAATATCTGGGTTGAAAAAATCATCTTGGTAAAAATTAAACTATAAATGATTTTATCTATTATTTTTTCAGTCAATTATTTTCATTTAAATAAATCTTTGTTTTATAATGAATATATTGTTATTGTTATCTTTTTATCTGTTGCTGTGATATTATCAGTTGTAATAGTTTCATTTTCGTATATTCTAGCAGTTCAAAAACCAGAAACTGAAAAATTGTCAACCTATGAATGTGGTTTCGAACCCTATGAAGATGCGCGTCATACTTTTGATGTTAAATTTTATTTAATAGCTATTTTATTCATAGTTTTTGATATTGAAACTATGTTTTTGATTCCTTGAACAAACGTATTAGCCCAGTTAAATGTTGTTGGGTTTTGATCTATGATTGATTTTATGTTCGAACTAGGCATTGGTTATATTTATATTTATTGTGTAGGAGCATTGGATATACATTAATTCTTGAATTGTTTTTTTTCATAAAAATCATTGAAAATTAATTATATATGTTATTATAAAAAACATTTATTTTTTGTTTTTACAGGAAAGGTGACTGAGAGGTTAAAAGTGAAGATCTGCTAAATCTTTGTATATCCATTAATATACCGTGGGTTCGAATCCCATCCTTTCTTAAATTTTTTAAGGTATATGTTAAATGAGTCTATTTAAATGAACAAACTTAATATTTTTGATATAATTTTTATTATTTTAATAAAAAATTAGAATCCGCAATGTTGATTTTAACTTGTAAAAATAAGTAAATATTTTTTCAACATAAGTACCAATTTCGCTTTGGCAGACCTCTTCTAAACACATAAATGTCTTCTACGCAAGCTATTTCAGACGCAAAACAAAAATATTTTGTACAATGAATGCATCTTGTCATTACAATTTTCATAATTGGACCAATATTTTTGTCTAATACAAGTTGTTTAAAACTGTGGAATTTTTTTTTGTTATTCCAAAAAAGCAAGATTGATCTTGTAAATCGCATTGATCACCTTGGTTACAGATTAGACAGTTTAGAGGATAATTTAATAATCAAAATTCTAAAATATTTTCACGAACTTTTTTTCACTAAAGAACTGTTTGTAAAAATAGTCCCATTTGTTAGATAAGATTTGGCATTCGATCGCACAGGCTACGATAGGTTTTTAGTAGAGTTCTCTAATTCTAGAAGACACATACGTCAATTTCCTGAGATAGATAAATTTTTATGGTAGCAATAATGTGGAATAATTACTCTTAAAGTTTGATAATAATGAACAAGCGGTGTATTATGTTTTCAGAAATTACTATCAAATTCTACATCATAATTGAATTTTAGATTATTTTATAAATAAAGTAATTTGATTTTTATTTAAGGAAACGTAGCTTTAAATGGTTAAAGCGTCGACTTGTCACGTCGAAGATTGCTGGTTCAAATCCTGTCGTTTCCGTTATTTATTAGGTTTTATCCTTTGACCTTTTTAACTTTATCTATTTGAATCGTATTTTTTAATCTATAACAAATTGTTAAAATAGCTGATCTTACTGCAGACTCTGTTGCTGTAATAATAATTAATATAAATAAAACAAAACAAACACATAACCTATAAAAGTAGATAGAAAAGATTATAAAATTTAAGTTTATTCCGAATAACATAAGTGCAATTGATATTAATGTAATCAAGATATTTTTTCAATTTAAAACAATTCTTAATATTCCAATTAAGAACAAAGCTGTAAAAAATATTTAAGATATAATTTGTATTTTAAAAAATTGTCACACGTATAATAATATGTTTGGGTATCTTGGGAGTTGAACCCAAGACCTGTGGATTAAAAGTTCAATGCTCTACCAACTGAGCTATATACTCATTAATTGATTAAAATTTTTTTCGATGTTGTCCACTTTGAAGAAGACTATGGTTATTATATTTATACACTATCATCATTACTTCCTTGATGGACAACTGGAGCAAAACCTTGTAATTGCCTATTTGATGGTAGAGAAATATCTCTATTTCAGCCAATAGAAGAATTTTTAGGTTCATACCTTATTCTATTTTTAATGTCGTCCCCAATTAATTTGCATTCAGGAATATAATGTGGTAAAAGTAAATTTTTTGATATGATTTTTTTTTGACGTGACCTGTTAAATTTTTATTAAATACTACATCAATCATATTTTGATTTATATACATGACTCCGTATACGTATCTATAGGTCTTATCAGGTGCTTTATTTCTTTCCTTTCAGACGGTCTCTACTACAAGACTATCTTCAGGGATTGGGTAAATATTTCTTAAACATTGCGAAGAAAAAGTTACGTAGGTATTAAAACCTAAAAAAGTTAAATTATTTCGGTTCTTTTTACAATTGTAACCACCGTAACCAGGTGATTTCGCCTGGTTAACTACTTCAATTCTTCTTATAAGCCCTGTGGGTGGTCTTTATTGTGAATTTTTAAAGTTTCTTTAACTTCACTTTCGCAGCCTGTGACATTTGAAGTTGAAGAGTAAGTTTTTGCTTGCAATGTTACGTTTTTTTCCGTAGAAACCGAGGGTGATTGGCAATCAAAAAAATCACCAATGTCAAAATGTATGTCTAGTTCAAAAAGATATATCAACACAGCAATACCTAAAGTAATAAAAAAAATAATTAAAGAATATACTTTTTTTTTATTTTTTTTAATACTCTTTCCCTATGAGTTAATAAAATAATTAAATATAATATATATATATATAAATTTTCATATAGTTTTTTTCACTAGAACATAAAAGTCGTTTTGTAAACTCTGGAAAGTTTTGAACATCGAACCATTGTAGATGAATATTTGCTATTTAAATCTTTACCCTCAATGTAAAAATCATTTAATCAAAATCTAAGTTGTGAATTATAGATTTTCTTCTTTTTTAATTTGAATTTTTTAGTAGTTAAAAAATATTTTGTGACTTTTTTAAAAAGTTGAAATCCTAAATTAGTTAAGGTTGATATAGGATAGTATTGAAATCCTATATAATTTTCAAAACGATTAATCGTATTTGAATTAAAGACTATTTTGTTATTTTTAAAAAAATTTCTAAAAAATAGCATTTTCTTAGAATAAGAAAATATTTTTCTTATTATTTGTCAATCGCTTTTTGTTTGCCCTAACGGTGTAACTACTTTAGTAATTTTGTTAATATTTCCTTCAGTATTAATGAAAGTTCCTGAAGTTTCAAATAATATCGTATTTGGCAAATGTAAGTGATTATTTAAATTGAAACTTTTTCTTAATTTTGTAATCAATTTTATATCTAAAGTATCATTTTGAGTGATCAATAGCTTATTGTTAGATTTATGATATTTGAAAAAATTAAGTAATTTTAAATTTAATAGTTTTTTAATATTAGGGGTTGAAAATGAATTGTTGATGAAATATACTCCGATAGAATTTTTAAAATCTGAATATTCTACGGATTTCATAGTATTATAATTTACGAACCCAACGTCGTTCAAAGTGGTATTTAAAATATTTAATTGACTTTGGTTCTTAGATTGTGTAAACAAATTAATATTTTCAATTAAAAGTTTTAACATTTCTGTTAGGCAAAACGAATCTTCTCGTTTGAAAATCTCGTTAGTAGTAATTAAAACAGGATTAGACGAATGTACAAATTCTTGACAAAATAAATTGTTTCCTTTTATTAAAGATTTTAAAATCTTTATATTGCTGGTAATATTTGTATTAGAAAATGTTAAATTTAATAAAGAACCTATTTGAATAACATTAAAATTACCTTTTAAATATCTAGATCGAAGTTTTAAGTTTAGTTTAGATCCCTCGTAACGAGGATTTATACCAATTAATAAACAAGTATTGGATATCATAATTTTAGAATCATCTAAATTAGAATTTAATAAATAGTTCTGTTCTAAATCAATATTTAAGTTTTGTGGCTCTGATTGTCTAAGTTTAAGAAATGAATACTTATGAGTTAAAACGTTCAATAGATTTAAAACTTCTAAATTGACTGTTTTACTTATACACATTACTATTTTATAAGGTTGATAAAAATGTTTTAATAAGTGATTTTGAAAATAAAGTGTATAAAAAAATTCTTTAAATAGTTTTTGTCACGATACTTTGAGCAATGATTTATTTTTATTATGATTTAGCAAACTATATATTATTTTTTCCGGAGAAAACATCCCATCAAATGAAAATCGAGTTTTATCAGAAATTCAAATCGTTTGAAACGTTGTTTTATCATAAGCAGGCAACACTTTTATTATGTGATTGTTTTTTATAAATAGTTGAATAGGAGTTCCAAAGCCGTCTGAATAATCAATGGACTTGACATTTTTTAACTCCCAACTTCTATTTAAAAAAGGATATGGCTTTGAGGTTAAGGCTCCAACTGGACACAAATCAATGACGTTGCCTGATAATTCAGATTGAAATATTTTTTCAACATAAGTACCAATTTCGCTTTGTAGACCTCTTCCAAACATACCTATGTCTTCTACGCCAGCTATTTCAGAAGCAAAACGAACACATCTTGTACAGTGAATGCATCTCGTCATTACAGTTTTTATAATAGGACCAATATTTTTGTCTAAAACAACTCGTTTAAAACTGTAGAATCTTTTTTTTGTTATCCCAAAAAAAAGAGATTGATCTTGTAAATCGCATTCACCACCTTGATCACAGATTGGACAGTCTAGAGGATGATTTAGTAATAAAAATTCTAAAATATTTTCACGAGCTTTTTTCACTAAAGAACTGTTTGTATATATGGCTCCATTTGCTAAACAAGATTTGGCATTCATGGCACAAGATACTATAGGTTTAGGAGAGTTTTCTAATTCTACAAGACACATACGGCAATTTCCTGAAATAGATAAATTTTTATGATAGCAATAATGTGGAATAATTATTCCTAAAGTTTCACAATAATCAATAAGCGGTGTATTATGTTTTCAGAAATCATTATTGGAATTATTTTTAAATTCCAAATCGTAATTGAATTTTAAATTATTTATATGAAAGTATTTCACAAGTAAAGTAATTTGATTTTTATTTAAGGAAACGTAGCTTAAAATGACTAACTTGTCACGTCGAAGATTGCTGGGTTCAAATCTTGTTGTTTCCGTTATTTATTAGGTCTTATCCTTTGACCTTTTTAATTTTATCTATTTGAATAGTATTTTTTAATCTATAATAAATTGTTAAAATAGCTAATCCTACTGCAGACTCTGTTGCTGCAATAGTTAATATAAATAAAACAAACACATAACCTATAATATCATCTAAGTAAATAGAAAAGATCACAAAATTTAAGTTTATTGCTAATAACATAAGTTCAATTGATATTAATGTAATCAATATATTTTTTCGATTTAAAACAATTCCTAATATTCCAATTAAGAACAAAGTTATAAAAATATTTAAGATATAATTTATATTTAAAATTACCACGTGTATAATAGTACGTTTGTGGGTATATTGGGAGTTGAACCCAAGACCTGTGGATTAAAAGTCCAATGCTCTACCAACTGAGCTATATACCCATTAATTGATTAAAATTTTTTTCGATCTTGTCCACTTTGAAGAAGACTATGGTTGTTATATTTATTTCATTCAAGAATTGGTGCACAGTTTAAAATTTTTTGAATAATTAATTTTTTCAACAATTTTTTCTCAAGATCGTAAAAAATAACTGTACATATTCAAAATATATTTTTTAATATATGATATGAATATAATTGATACTTTTTTTTGTCACCCAGAATTAGTGGGTTTTTGAGTACTAAGTAGATATGTGAATGTCTTTGGAGCAAACATAAGTATTGAACTTTTTTTGACACTGTTGCTTATATACGAGCAGTTTAGGCGATTTAAATGTTGATATTGAGCGAGGTTAGAATAAATGTTAATAATACTGCTATGATATTATTTCAAAAAATAAATTTTTATCAAAAGAATTATAAATTTTTTAGCAAAGTCAGGCATTATTATTAAGTAAACTAAAGAAAGAAAATAAAAATAAAGCTTTCACTAAACTCAATTGAGCAAAAATAAGTATGTTTTTGCTTTGTTAAAAAGATATAATTAAAACGATCAATATGAAATAATGCTTGATTGTAATTTTTTTATTTAATTAATTTATTAGTACCTTTGTGTAACAAACCTTTCTTAGGGTTTGCTTAATTTAGTACTTCACCGTTAAGTGTTGTCACTAATTTTAATCCAACAGGAGTCGCAGGATGTTCAAGACTAAAATTGGTAGTAAATTTGAACTATTAATTTTATTGGTTATAATAAAAGATTTTTTACTATTTCGATTAATTATCTTTTTAAAATTAATAAGAATAAGTTCCTTTTGCCAAAAAAGTAAGATATAGAACTAAAAAAGGTTGTTATTTAAAGTTCTAGAGAAATACTTAGACTCAAAGTATAAATGTATCTTTAAGCCATATCTTGTTATTAAAAAATTATAACGCAAAAAGAATTAAAAATGCCATCATTAATGAAAAAAGTGCTATAGCTTCAGTTAACGCGAAGCCTAAAATAGCAAGTTTAAATAATTCATCTTTTAAAGAAGGATTTCGCGATGTACCAATTACTAATGCACCGAATACAGTACCAATACCTACACCAGCTCCTGCTAAGCCAATAGTAGCTAATCCAGCCCCAATAAATTTAGCTGCTTGTAATAACATATAACTAATTTAATAAATTAGTTACCATAACTCTATCGAGAAAGAGTATTTTTTAAAAAGTTTTTATTTTCAAAAATACTAACCATTATCTACTGAAATTGTAAGTGTCTTAGCAGTATAAGATTTAAGCGTTGCTATTAGAAGATAATTCTTGTATTTATACTCAATTTAGCACCACCAGTTTTTAAGGCTGTATTTATTAAATATTGGTCGTCTATACCCGCGACCTCAAATACAATTGTACCAGCACTAACTTTTGCACTTCAATGAGAGACAGTACCTTTACCTTTACCCATCCTAACTTCAGTAGGTTTTGCTGTAATAGGAAATGTAGGAAATATACGTATTCATAATTGTCCTTGCCTATCTAGTTTTCGGGCAATAGCTTGTCTTGCGGCTTCAATTTGTCGTGATGAAATGGTACCTGATCTAGTAATTTTTAATCCAATGTTTCCAAATTTTAATTGATTTGCACGAAAATTATATTTGGATAACTGACCTTTTTGTACTTTTTTATATTTAGTTTTTTTAGGATGTAATTGCATATCTTTTATTAACTATCGTTTTCGCATAGTCAAACCTTAATACCAAATGTTCCGTTAACTGTATAAGCCGTTGATTGATAATAATCAACTTTAGAATTAAATGATTGAAGAGAAGATTTGCCAAAATGTATATTTCTAATTCTTGCGCGTGGCGCTCTATTAAATCTACCTTTAACAATAATTTTCAAACCCTTAACACACGATATTTCAGATTTGATTAATAAGATGAGAGTTTGTTTTAAAAAACCTAAAAAATAATTATCTTTACGCGAAATAGCAACTTGATCCATTTTTAACTGATTACGTCGAAATTGTTCGCTGATGAATTCAGCTAAAATTTTAGCTGATTTTCTCCTAGAAATAATAACTAACAAAATATTTATTGCTTCTTTAAAAAAAGATTTTTTAACAAAACTTCTTAATTGTTTAAAGATTTGTTTTAAGCCTTTCATTTGAGTAGACGTAAAATTCCTATAACGATTTAGATTTTGTAATGTGATAGAAATACAAATTCGATTTTTAGTATATGCATTTAAACTTTCTAATAAAATTTCTTGAAATTCTTTTAAATCCGTTGCTGAATACGGTTTAACTCGATTTAATAGTATGTTTTTTCTTACAATTATTTTTTGTTTTTTTTTTACATCAAAGTTGCGTATACGTATTTTAGGTCTGTTGTTCAAAATAATTCGTAAAATCTCTTGAAGTTCTTTCACTTTTGTTGTTGAAGTTAAGTATGATTTAAATTTGTTTAATAATACTTTTTTTTTTATGATTTTTTTTTTGAAATATGGACACTTAAAACTTTTTTTTTTTAATTTTTTATAGATCAAAACAGATTGTAATAGCTTTTGAAATTTTATTAAATTTGTTGTCGAATTTAAGTTAAAATTATGGCATAAAAAATTTGTCGCAACTAATAAAAGATTTTTGTTATATAATGTGTCTTTTATTTTAGTTATATTTGAGTGTTTATTATTATAATTAGTCAAAAAAATGTAATTGTTAATTATTTGTAGTTTTTTTAAAATATTGGAAATATTTAATTTTCTATTTTTTATTTTTTTTTTAGTGTTTAAAATATTCAATTTATTCGGATAAAATTTTTTTATCTGTTTATGTTTATTTGAGAAAAAAGATTTTTTATTTTTCTTCACTTTTTTAACATTTGAAAATCTTAACTTATTGAAATGATTCTTTTTTCTTTTTTTATATTTATTTGAGAAAAGAGGTTTAAAAGTCTTTTTACATTCTTTAGAATATTTAGTTAGATTTTTCTTTATAATATAAAAAGTTGCTGTTGTGACATAAAAAGAAAGAAATATTTGTAATAAATTTTCAGAATATAGTATTTTGCAATTGTGAATTTTTATCTTATATAATTTAAAAAATCGATTTAAATATCTTTGTATTTCTAGTGTTTTATATAAAAACAAAGAAGAATCTTCTTTGTTTTTCTCTATATATTTAAATTCTCAATTTTTTTTATTGACTCCTTGTCTAAAAATCCGAGCATCTGTTTTTTGACCCATATTTATTTATTTTTTTTTTTTTTGTAAGAAAATTGTTTTCGTGTTGAAATAAATTCACCTAACTTGTGGCCTATCATTTCATCTATTATTTTTATAGTTATAAATGTTTTTCCATTATATATCTGGAACGTTAGTCCAAAAAATTTCGGTAATAAAATAGAGTTTTTAGATACCGTTTTAATCTTATTATTTAAAACTATATTAGAAATTTTTACTTTTTTTAACAAATTGTTTTCAACATACGGTCCTTTTCATTTAACCCTGTTCATTTTTTTTTAATTTTAATATTTTGATTTTCATGTTTAAATAGTTTCTTCAATTTTTATTTAGATTTTATAATTTTTTATATCTTAATCTTGTTTTTAAAATTAAAATGTTTATTTAGATCTTTAACCTACACTATAAATAAAATTTTATGTAAAATGATTCTGGAATTTTGTTTTTTTTTGGTTGCTTGCTTTATTATTTTTAGTAGGTCTTCCTCATGGTGTTACTGAAGAGCGACCTCCGGAACTTTTCCCTTCTCCACCGCCATGAGGATGATCTACTGGATTCATTGCTACCCCTCTAACTGCAGGTCGTTTATTTAATCATCTATTACGACCTGCTTTGCCTATCTTATCAAAAAATGAAAATTCATTAGACACTGTTCCAATTGTAGCTTGACACGTAGGAGAAAGAGAGATATAAGTACCAGAGCTTACAAGAATTTGGCAGTGTTTTGATGTTTTTTCAATTAGTTGAGCACTAGTCCCGGCAGATCTAGTTATTTGAGCTTTTTTATTTTTTTTTAATGTGATATTGTGAATAAAAGTTCCTACAGGAACTTGATTTAATGGTAAAGAATGCCCGATTTTAATATGAGCATTACATCCTGAATTAACAATATTACCAATGTTTAAATTTTTAGGAGCAATTATATAAAAGCAGGTCAAATTTAAAAAATCATATACAGAAGCTATAAAAGCAGTTCTGTAAGGATCATATTCAATACTAGTCACAATTCCTATTGAATCTGTAGTTCGTATAAAATCAATTTTTCGATATTTTTTTTTATGACCTCCTCCTTTGTGTCGAATAGTAATTTTTCCGGTATTGTTTCTTCCTGCTTTATTTTTTCTACCCACAATCATATTTTTAATCAAAGGAATTTTTTTCAATTTTTTTTTTGTTAATAAGAAAAATTTATTTTTTATTGAGTTCATATAAATAAAGATTATTTCAAAAATTTATGCTTTTATTAAAAATAGCAAATAAGCCATATCTTCCGTATAAAGACATTATTGGTGTTTATACAAAACATTTATTTCATGGCAACGAGATTTTAAAGTTTATCCAAATGGACACATTATCTTTTTATCTACATTGATTGTCTTTATTTCTTTTTCTTAATTTGTATGATCTTAAATCTAAAACAGATTATTTTATTTCATACATACGTATTTTCTTTTTTAACAATCAAAAATTAATTAATTATATTTTAAATATTAATTTATCTTCAACAAATACCATAATTAATATAAATGATATTAAAGGTAATCCTAAATTTTTTTATTCAGCAGGAATGTTTAATTTACAAAAAAACCAGAAAACCAAACAACCTAAAGCAATCATAACAATATTGCGAACTGTATTGTCAAAATTTAAACTTTATAAAACAAAACCGGTTGCGGTACATTTTAATAACGTATTTTTAAATCACCAATCATATATTTTTAAAAAATTAAAGCAAAAAACTTTTACAAAATTATTTGTTAACTATAGGTATCGTTCACACAATGGTTGTAGATTGAAAAAAAAAAGACGAATTAAAATTCGAACTCGAAAGTTCTCGAAAGAATGACTGAGTGGTTAATAGTGGTAGATTGTAAATCTATTAAGTTTATCTTATCGTAGGTTCAAATCCTACTTCTTTCAATACGAAATATGACGCAGTTTGGGTAGCGTGCCTGTTTTGGGAACAGGAAGTCATGTGTTCAATTCACATTATTTCGAAACTGAGTTTTTATTTTTTTTTAGTGTATAAAAAGGGGTTTTCGCAAATATGTTTATAGAATTATGAAAAAAGTAAAAGTTTTTGACATATGAAATTTTTTTCAAATTTTTAATTTGATTTTTTGAATATATTTTATTATTTAGCTTAAATCCTAAAAAATGAATAAATGGGCTAATATTTTCTAATTCTGTAAAAGTTAATTTCGTTTTACTATCTTTATTATTTAAAATAAGGATGGGACCATTTATTAAGGTATTTACATTTTTAAATATTGAATTGATCAATACGTTGATCATTAACTTATTGAAAATTCTAAAATATTTTAGTTTGTGTATATATAAATTTTGTTCGATTTTAATTCAATTTTTATTATTTAAAGAAGTTCCTTGAAAAAATAAAAAAAAATTTACCGTCTTAAAATAATATCTAATTTTTAAATATTTATAAGTCTTTAAATTAAAGTCCATGTGATATCGCGTTTAGGCTTAGTAGGACTTGAACCTACGACAAAACCGTTATGAGCGGCACGTTCTACCTCTAAACTATAAGCCTAAAGTATTCACGAAGGTTAATTTTTAATATTATCGAAAAGACTAGTTGATTCGATCAATTCTAACTCTTTAATAAGAATATTTTAATTATCTATTATAACCGAAAAAAATGATGAAGGTACAAAAAAATAAAATGGAATTTTTGAATTAGATTAAATAAAAAACTATAAATCAACTAATGTTAAATTTATAACAAATATGTTAATTTTTTTTGAACAATATATTTAATTAATTTAAAAAAATCTTTTATTTTACTAATTATAACGAGTAAAATAGTCTTTGTTGTTTTTTATTGGTTATGAAAAATATAAAATAGATATTTAGAACGTTTAATGATAATTGTATCTTTAAGTAAATTTATGTAGATAATCAATTAAAACTAACTAAAATTCCTACTGAAAACAATAAATAACTCAATGCTAACGGAAGAAAAGTTTTTCAACCTATATACATTAATTGGTCATATCTATATCGTGGTAGAGTCGCGCGAGTTACTATAAAAAAAATTACACCCAAAGCGATTTTTAAACTAAATCAGAAACTATTAGGGAGAAATGTAAAAGGAAGTACATTCATTATAGGCAGTCAACCACCTAAGAACAAAATGGAAACAAAAGCACTCATTAAAAGCATATTAGCATATTCTCCTAAAAAGAATAGAGCAAAAGTCATTGCTGAATATTCAACATTATAACCTGAAACTAACTCAGCTTCTGCTTCAGGTAAGTCAAAAGGATGACGATTTGTTTCAGCAAGCATTGAAACGCAAAATATAATAAACATAGGTAGCAATGGTATTATAAATCAAATATTTTTTTGAGCTATTACGATAGAGCTTAAATTAAAAGAACCGGTGCAAATACATACGTTAATTATTATAAAGCCTATAGAAACTTCATAAGAAATCATTTGAGCTGCAGATCGTAAGGCTCCTAAAAATGGATATTTTGAATTACTAGACCAACCAGCCATAATTATACCATAAACACTTAATGAAGATGTTGCAAATAAATATAAAACACCTACATTTAAATCTGATAAAACTATTTGGTTTGATAAAGGCAATACAGCTCAACCAATTAAACTTAAGATAAATGTTAACATAGGGGCAATCACAAAAATAACGGTATTAGAATTACTGGGAAAAATAGTTTCTTTTACGAATAATTTTAATCCATCTGCCAAAGGTTGAAGTAAACCTAAAAAACCTATGACATTTGGACCTTTTCTTCTTTGTATGATACCCATAATTTTTCTTTCTGCTATAGTAAAATATGCAACAGATATTAATAAAGGAATAACAATTGCAAGAATTTTTAATAAAATACAAATTATCAATATAACCATTTTTAATTTAGACTAAAATTTGTAATATTTTAAAATATTGTAATTTTTAAAAGCAACATTAAAAAAAAGCAAAAGAAGGGACTTGAACCCTCATCCGTAATCATGGCAAGATTACACTCTACCAAATTGAGTTACTTTTGCGAATAACTATGTTTAAATTACATATGAAAGTGAGTAAATTTTAATAACAAATAATTTCTTGTCTATGAACACTTTATTTGATAAAAAAGTCACTTATCATATTTTCGAACACTATTATTTTTACTGAATTAGCTCTTTCCAATCTTAAGAAAATATATATATATATCAGAATGACAAAAATTGTATAGTTAGTTAATAAATTAAATACAACTTTATTTTTTTGATGTGAGTTAAAATTAGTGGTACAATTTTAAAAGTAATATCTTTAAAATATTTGTATTTTTTTTTAGATAAAAGAAAGTTTATTTAAATAAAAATGAGTTATCAAAATATTTTCTCGTGCGTTTATAGCTTAATTGGATAGAGCGTTGGATTTCGGTCCCAAAAGTTATAGGTTCAAGTCCTATTAAACGTATTTTAGCATTTTTTTCTATTTTTTATTACTTAATTATTTATATTTATTTTCAGTCATTTTCTGATTAAAACCATCTGTAATAATAATATTTTTTTTTTAAATATGCGTATTTATATAAATCTTGTTTTTCGTTGCTAAATTTAGTTGAATTGTTAGCTATAGCTAACAATTCTGTTACAAGTATTTTGTACATTTTAATTTCTTTTTTATTTTTTGTTTTATTTAGAAAAAACTTTAAGGCTGATGAAATTCTATTTTTTTTATTTGTTATAAACGGAAACTCTTTTATTTGTAAACGTTTTTTTTTTTGTTTTAATTGTTTTACTTTAAGTAAAGGAGTTACATTTACAAGTCCTCGGTTTAACACTTTTTTATGATCTTTAATAAATGATTTATCAAAAAACTTGACACTTTTCAATCAAATTTTTTCAGATGCACTACTTTTACCATTTAATAACAATTGGTTTATTATTTTTTTATTCATTATTTGTTATCTGTTTTTTTTTTTCGTACCATATTTTGAACGAGATGTTATTCTTTTTGTTAAACCACTAAAATCAAGCTTTCCCCTAATCAAATGATATTTTATTCCAGGTAGATCTTTTACCCGCCCACCTCTTATGATAACTGTGGAATATTCTTGTAATTGATGACCTTCGCCAGGAATATAAGCCATTATCTTTTTATTATTAGTTAACCTCAATTTTACTAATTTTCGTAACGCTGAGTTAGGTTTTTTTGGTGTTCTTAAAAAAATTCTAGTACAAACTCCTTTTTTTTGCGGACAATTATCTAATGCTGGTACTTTATTACGCGTTTTTTTCTTCTTTCTTTTGCCACGACATATTTGATTTATTGTAGTCATTTGTTTTTTTTCTAATTTTCATTTTAAATAAATTTACTTGATTTATTCGGCTTAGACAAACACTAAGACGCAGTTGCAATTTCTGATTTGTTAATAACTATTTCGTTAGTTTCAATTAATCAGAAAAAAAGATTAATTTTTTTTCTTTCAATTTTGTGTTTGGATCTTGAATTTTTGCTACCGCAAAAAAAAATAGTTTTTTTCGACACATATGATAACATTTGTTACAAAGAAATATTATTATCTGTTTAAATTCTATTATTATTTTGATTTTTTTAATACGACAATTTATTTTGTTTATACAACGTTTGCTTATAAAATATTGATATTTTTTTTTTCCATTCGATTTGAACAGTACACGCGTATTTTACAAGAACTTTTTAATCAATTCAAAGTGCAACTCAATTCACATTTTTGTATGTTTCCGTTAAAAGTTTTCTAACACATAAAATTAACGAAAATTTATTGGTGATCGGGTATATCGTCAACTTTTTTGGTAATTTACACTCACAAAATAGTATATTTTGATTAAAATTGTTATCAAATCGGCTTATGCAATTATTTTTTTTAATTCCACTAAATATAAAAATTATTTAATAAGTCATAGGGTATTGTTGAATATGTTGTATTGAATCTAAACTTATAAAATATTACTTTTATTGCTCTTTTATTTGTTTATTTTAATGTTGCAAAATAAATTTGTGGATTTTACTCCAACTTTTGTTAAGAATTTTTTTCACTGATGATGATAAATTTCGTCCAAAGATATTGAATATTTATAAAATAAAACAAAGGTGGCGATAATGAGTGTTAAAAAATTTTTCAGAATGACCATTATTATTTTATTTCATTATAAACAAAATTTTATCTTAGCTGTTTTTTTTGCATACTTTTTACAGTGATATGAATTTTCTTTTTTATATAATAAACAGTTTGATTTAAATTTATGTATTTACTAATATTGAAAATTATAAAAAGTTTATCAGACAACACCAAAATTTTCACAAAATACGTTTTTTTGAAATACTAAAACACAAAGACTCACAAAAGAATTTGATGCAATGGGGATTTGTCAAAAATTATTGAGATTATTACACTACTGTCAGTGTTTTTTATGATTAAATATTCGTTTTTTAGTAATTCTTTAATGTTTACCATCAAAAACTCTGTAAATGAATTCTAAGTTAAAGGGTGACAAATTAAACCTTTTTCAGTTTAATTATATTGAATATTAAAAATGATTTTATTACCAAAAAAGGGATTTGAACCCTTACTCTTTTAAGAAAAGAACTAGAACCTAAACCTAGTATGTCTACCAATTTCATCATTTTGGCTTATATCAAACAAAAAGATTTGTATTAATATAGGACTCAAATAATAGTTGATCCAAGTGGGGTAGACTAACGTTGAATTAATTTTTTTTGAGCCGTTACCGGTATCGTAGTGTTTTAATTTATGTATATTTATTTTTTTATAAGGTAAGTATAAAAATATTTGTACTCATCGCAATAATTCGGATAACTAGAGTGAGAAAAATCCAAATCTTTATATTAAATATACATGTTTCTCTAAAATCTTTTCATATTAATTTTTTTTTGATACAATATTAACATTGATGGTTCTTTAATTAACAAACAAATAAGTTTTAAATCGTTTAAGTTTAAATTTACTTTTAGCATAATTAATTTATCTCTTTAAAATAGAATTCGACCCTAAATTTGTTATTGCTACAGTCTACTATATTTTCATCGATGGTATTTCATTTTTTTAAAATTTTTGTGTTTATCTATCTCGAAAAATACAAAAAGTATGTCATAAAAAATAAGAATTAGTTAAAAAAACTAAAAACGCTAATAAAATATTTCGATACTTTTGTCATCAAAATAATAAAAAGACTTATTTTAGTAATGTTAATGAAAAAATACTTCGTTTTTTCATTTATTATCTTTTCGATATGTAATTCTGCGTTTCCAAAGTTAGTTTAAAGCAAGTCGTGTTTTTTATTTATCAATAAAATAAATTATCATTGAATTTGTTCCAATCAACAAACGCAAGTCATTATCTATATTGACGACTCCTTTATAAAAAGCTTTAAAACGTTTACCAATTTTATCGATTTTTTATTCTTAAACCTAAAATATATTCTAAATAATAACAAAGGGATTTGAATTGCAGTAAAAATATGCCATGGAATTGGCTGTTATTA
>Ga0115013_10000360_pt1 | contig 27873 bp, 22 predicted proteins | sample SouAtlMetagenome_2_FD_88686 | JGI IMG/M metagenome (GOLD analysis project Ga0115013, IMG submission 88686) | Marine eukaryotic phytoplankton communities from Atlantic Ocean - South Atlantic ANT15 Metagenome | ecosystem: Environmental > Aquatic > Marine > Oceanic | place: South Atlantic Ocean...
CGCCCCTGACCTGGTTGTAAATACAGGTCCAATTGTCTCTGGGCCGTGACGGGAGATACGGCATCCGATCCACCGATGCTGTTGGAAAAGCCGTCAAAGACCGCCCGCAACGCCACCGGATTCGCCTTGGGGTTGGCCTTGACAAAACCCTCGTATCCCAAAAAGGGGACCGCGTCCTTCATGTGGGTGTACTGGTATCGCTCCTCGGCAATGGGAAATTTCTTGGCGATTTGGAGTGGCGTCAGCGGGTTGTTGAGAATGGCCTCCACGTCTTTGCGGTAGATTTTTTCGGGGTATCCCCAGATTCCCAAGTCCTCGTCGTCGTTCCGAGTTGTTGATGCTTTCGTCGTTTTGCTTGATGTTTCACCACTTTCCAGAGAGCTGGTCGACTTGTATCGACCAAAGACTACAGGGATGAGTTCCCGCCCAATCGATCCAATGCCGGCGGCCCCGTAGAAGCACAATCCAAAGGCAAAGCGCGCGTTGGCCATTTCTTGGATCGCTTCGGGTGACGTTGGAACCATGGCTGCGTTGAGTTTGGATGGAAATTGTGTTGTCTGAATTTTGCCGCTGCCAATGTTTGACGATGGAACAAAGGCAAGAGCGTGGTCGAATACCATTGTGAGGCCTGCCATGAGGCAGACAGCTACTATCCTTGACACCATAGTATATACTTTAATGAATTATTGATACAAATGAAAAAACGAAGGAAAACAGAAGAATGGAAATAATTGAATTGCAGATGTCATCGCCCAAATTCCAAGATACCATTATTCTGATCGACACCGTCACAGAAATTCAAGAGTTGGATTGGGCAGGTTCAATGACGACTTCAACCTGGAACGAGCAGAACGCGTGTATTCATACGTATTTGTATGATCCTATGCTACATAATACACGTATCTAGGAAGCAATATTTTCGTCTGTCCGTTGGCAATCGACACCAAGTCATGATTGTCGTCAGAAGCACTGATCACTGATTGCTTGTTGCAGTTTTGAAGTTTGGCTTCAATTGCATTCCATCATCATCACTGCATCAATCAAGAAGGTCTTTGTGAATACGTCCACAATACCAAAGACACAACCAGTAACAACTTTCGTGTTTTCAAAGGCAGAACCAAGCAACAATCTACGCGTATTCTTGTTACATACCAGCCATTCGGTTTCCGAAGAAAAATTGGAGCAAAAACCTACCGAAATTTTTTCGCAAGATAAATACTGTATTTGTGGAAGACTTTGAAGAAGAATACCTACATCGCTATTTGCAATGGTATCTTCAATATCATCGCTGTCGAGGCGTAACAAAGACATGATTATAATACGAGTTTCGAATTGGGCATTGCTCCTTCTTTTGTCGACGTTTTTACTGATAGGAAACAGCATCTCCTTTGTTTCATCATTTGCACCGACAACCACCAATATCGCAAGGACTAGGAATGCGAAAATTCATCACGGACAGCAAAGCACCAACATTCGATACCAAGCGAAATCTTCCAAAACCGAACCAGAAACCGCTACTGCTGATGCGCTCTGGACTCTGGAGCAGTTGGAACAGTACGCCTCGAGCGAGACCATCAACGTGGTCATTTCCTTTTCGACCATTGGTCCGCTCTACCGGGCCGTAGCACGGGCCAAACACGACGAATCCATCGTCCTGGGCTACGTCGAGGGCTTTTTGCGTCCGACCCAGCCCAAGATCTTGCATTTGGACAAGATGGAGATCTTTCAGCCAGTGTTGGAAAAGGTGAGGCGGACCCACCCCAACACGCTCCAGTTTGGAGGGATCAACATTGGATTGGGCCTGCTCATGGGATACCGGTGTTTGTTGTACGCAGCGGAACCCGCACAGGGATCCCGGACGATTGCGGAATTCTTGGCCATTGATGACGAGGACTTTCAGCACAAGCGGCTGGTTCGGTATTATCGATACGCCGGTTTCAAGATTGTCAAGTACGTTGGGGAGGATGCCAAAGACATTCCCGATCGATTGGTCTGGGGTGGCTGTGGGACACTCATGACGCAAGATATCCCCACCCTCATGGCCAAGTGGACATCCCTCTTTGAGCTCATGAAGTCGCGGGTCGAAAAGGAACAACAGAAGAAACTAGCCGAGAGCGAACAAGAGCAAGCACAGTAATGAGTGAATTAGCCAGGGTTTGATGAATTTTGTTTGTCAAAAACCAATTTACTTGAGAATGCTTTCAATTTTTCACCTGTAATAGCAACAGTAGGAACTGTAATACTACTGTTACCCCTACTACAAGTCATGGGTACACTGGCGTGACGGAACTCTTCTAGGTTATTGGCGACATTATTGTACCTTAACTTCATAAATTGCTTTATAATTTGAATTCACTTCAATATTTATCTGCTTTAGTAAATAATACTCATGAGAGAATGTTCTCATGGTAATCTAGTTGTAGAATGAGTTAAGTAGCAATGGATGATTAGAGTTCGTCTCTTTCGTCCTTTTTCGTTTCTTCTTGTGCCTTGGTTTCTTCTTTTTGCACGGGAGGCGCCCAGAAGGGACGATACCGTTCTCCGTCCGCATCAAAAATTTGGAGACGATTGTTGATAACCTTACCCGTTCCTCGAGGGAAGACATCCACCGAGGTATGTTTCAGATATAGGGCCAGGGCCTGGGCTACTGCCGAAAGAGTCTCCTTAGCCATGTCTTCCATCGAAAAGAGATTGACATCTATGCGTTTGTCCCCATCCCATATGACAACGGCACTACCCTCGGCCCACGCAGCAAAAATGACAAACCCATCTCCGATAATTCGGTCTTCCATATCAATCCATTCCCCGGTGATGTCCTTGTGTTCTTCCAGTGTGTCATCGAGGGCATCCCATATGGTTTCTTCCAACATTTTCATAATAATATCAGGGGATTCGTAAGCCACTGGTATCTCGTACCTAGCAATACTTTGAACTCCCACAGGTTCCTGGGAATACCATTGCTTAAGTGCCGCAGTCTGGTCGTAATCTTCAATGGTAGCATTCTTGAAGTCGATGTCAGGATTTTCTCGTCTGACGAACGACGTATCGATCCCGTTCCTTTCATTGTCACTCGTTGCTTCTGTTTTCGAAGGAGGTCCGATCTTGATGGCGTCCTTCTCTTCAACCCCAAACATACCAGTAGTTATGACTCTGTACACGGAATGTTCCTCGCTCTCCAGGTTCGAAAGGAGTGCCCGTTTCACGGCTTCAGCCATGTGCACGTTTTTCCAGAGGGTGACATCGATGGCGCAGTACTTCATCTCTGGGAAACAGCGAGCGGTTACAATACCTTCATCTAGCGATGCTATGATATTGTAGCCGTCGAGTGATTTCTTGGAAATAAATTCATCCACTTTGAATCCAACAATGTCGAAAGTTTTTTCCATGATTGTCTGAACATTTTTTGGGTCTGTGAGAGGAACCGAAATTTCTTCTGCCTCAATGACCATGGTCATGGCACTCGCTTTCCTTGGAGAAGTTTGGCTCTCATCGCTTTCTTCGCCATCTCCATCTTCGATTTCTTTTCCCGTTGAGTACCAGGTATCGAATTGCCCTCGGAATTCATCAACGCCCTTCATGTAAAAGTTTGAAATATTATGATCCTTCGGTTTTGTCGTTGAGAAATTAATAGAGTTGCTACCCATTACAAACGTCTGCAAACAGTACACGGGCACGTCATAATACACAACATCCAGGGTGTGATCTGTAAAGGCCCTATTACCCGGAACGTATCCCTCATCTTCGTTCTTTACAATGATCCCGTTGGGGTTCATGAGCATCATGGCGGCTTCCATAATGGTCAACTCGTCATTGACTTGCAGTGCTTCTGCGACCTCTGTCAAAATGTCGACAACAACGAGATCAAAGGTGCCGTAATATTCTGTTGGGATGACATTGAGAGCTTCGGCAGCATCTCCAAACCACCACTCAACCTTTTCGTTGTCAAAATGTGGTTGTGTCCCGATTCTTGAGTATGTGGTTCGCACCACGTGCTGATCCAGTTCCAAACCGACCACCAACTCGAGCTGATCATCGTACTTCAAAACCTCGTGCAGCACCATGGAATCACCTCCACCGATGAACAACACCCGTTCGACCTTGTCCAAAAAGTGTGCGGGATAATGGACAAAGACCTCGTGGTAGTGCGGCCGATTGCTCACGCAGGCGTGGAGATACTCTTCCAAAAACAAACAGCCATCTCTCTTTTTGTCGTTTAGGTAATAATCGATTTGCTGAAAGCTGGACTTTGTTGAATCAGCGTGTTCCCATCCATCTTCAGAATGAAGGAGAGGTTCCCAGTCAGCACAGGCCATATATCTGTCCTCTTCGCTTTCAACAATAGGTGAGAATAATTTCATTTCTTCTTCTATGGAATCAATGACCGTCTCGTAAGCAATAACTAGAGATCGGTAATAATCAAGAATCGTTTCTCGTTCGAACTCAGACTCTAATGCCCCAGCTCTTGCCGTAACTGAGGCATCCATGTCTTTGATTCGAGTCAATTCTTTGTTTAGGTAATCAGCAGCAGCAGTATGTCGGAGAGGCCTGATTGGAGAAGTCCATTGGACATCAAAGCTTGCTTCGCCCTCCTCTGTTTCCGTTTCAAAGACCACAAACTTAATTTCTGGAGGAATATTGTTCTCATTGGTGATGGAGCGCTTTTCGGGAGTTGGCAGGGTCCAATGCTGTGGATAATCTTCTATAAATCCGTAATCTCTCAGCATTTCTGACATTGTGTACACGAAATCCTGATGCCGCTGTCTGTACGTGGTGAATAATTGGTCTCCCTTTTCCACGTCCTTAGATGCATAAAGTAAAATGAACTGTGGTATGCCCTTGTCGTCTTCGCCTTCCGTGTCAGTCTCAACATTGGCATATCTCGAATCGTGATTGAACATGTCGAGGCAAGGAACCAATTTTTCACTCCATGATCTCGTCAGAGAGATCGCATAGGCAGTTTCAAACGACGAAATTTCGTCGCTTGTCATCTGTTTGACTTTTCGAGACAACTCGCTGTCGTCTTCTTCGATGCATTCTTCAATGAATGAGACTTCGGTCAGGTCATCAGGACGATTTGACCCATGAATTAATTTCAGAAGTGTCCTCCCTTCCAGCGACCACCTCGTTGGAATAGATGGAATCTCGTTGTAAACATAATTCAGGTAGGGTGCAAAATCAGATTCGTTTCCCTTTTTCTTCACCTCTGTAAAAAGACTCGTAGCCGCGTCGCAGACATCGTCCCCCTCTATTTTTCGTATGGATCAGGCAAATTCAAAAAAGTCAGAACCCAATAAATCAATTGTAAAAAGAGAAAATTCCGATGAGATGTGTCAAAGGCAAGTCATTCGAGTAGATTGATTTTTGATTACTCACCACCGCCGAGAATCACAGAAACAGGAACTTTCATTAGTAGATCTCCCTTTTCAATATCTTGCGAGGCAAATACACCCAAACCCATGTCTCCGTCCTCTTCCTTGGATGTTTGCTTGAGAGAAATCTTGTGGAAACTCCCGCCCTTGGAAACGAGGAGACTGAATTGGGCATAGGCGAGACGCAATGCCGTTGGTTTCTTCGTTGTGCTCTTTGTCTCCTCGCTTTCCATTGTCAAGGTTTCGTCCCCAGAGGCATCAACATTCGATGACAGGGAAATAATTGTCGTGCATAATAGGAGGTACACTATCGCCATCCATGACGAAACTCCGTTCGTCGATATTCTTCGTTTGGACTTCATTATCAAACAAGATTGTAAGATAGAAGCTTGTGCAGGTTGTCTCTTTCTTTCTCTCCTTCAAATATCACAATTGTTAGCTGGTTTCCGTGTTGTCTATTCTGCTATTCCTGTTGGAGATTTTGATCTTGCTTGTGTGAGTTAATAAATGTCTATTCACGCACGTGTGGACAATAAAACATTTGGTCAGATTTTGATTGTTCAAACGACAGAAGTTGTCCCTGCCGTCGAACAAAAATAAAGCAGGCAGGACAACTAACATGCTGTTTCTGTTGGCGCATAAAATTGGATGGCGCGCTTTTGAAAGCATGCCCGACATACCTATCTCTCACAAACTTTCATGCGACAAAATTGTTTTTTCTCACCAAATTTAAAACAACAGCAATGACACATCATTCGATCCTTACTATTTCGGAGGTTTTGGATGCATGCTGTTTCATGTACACCGAATCGCACAAACACAGTATAACCCAAAACCGGAACCATCATTCTATTTTCTCTTTAGGGATCCAACTGCAGCATTCTTTTGATTCTATCTTTCGTATGGCCAGCTCTGCTTGCTGGGATGACTCCTAGCGGCAGCAACCATAATGGCAACAAAAATCCAGCAAGAATCCGGTTGTGCTCGTACAATCTCCGTGTCGATCACAGCGACGATCAAAACACCAAGCACGAGTGGTCATTGCGTCGTCCCCTAGTCGTGTCCAGCATTCTGGGCTTGGATGCCGACTTGATGGGTGTTCAGGAACCCAGCCCTCTCCAGGCTCGTCACCTGGAACACGACCTCGGGACCGGTTGGGGAGTTGCCTTGGAGGCCTGCGACCCCCACGCCTGGGAAAGAGCAACCGAGGAGAGTGGTCCAAACGATGGGCAGGCACGTGACGGCAATGGATTTGTATGGAAGACAAGCACCTTTGCCCTGGAGAGGTTTCGAACCGTGTGGTTGAACCCGATCCCCAATAAACCCCACCCGCCATCGTTGAAGAAGGACGGATCTGTGGTTGGTGCCTGGGGTGGATCCAAATACCAGCGCACGGTTGCTGTGGGTCATTTCAAACACCTTCAAACACGCAAGATGGTAGTGGCATTCAGCGGTCACTTTGATCACGTGGGATCGGATGATAATTTTCCAGAGAAGCAGCACAGCAGCCAAGCAAGAATCCAATCGGCAGAATTGCTCATGAAAGAAGCATTGTTTGAGGGGGAAAAGAACCAGCAGCACAACACAATGGTTGTTGTCATGGGAGACTTCAATACTTTTTTGGATCGCTCGGGGGCGTGCTACAAAGCACTGGTGGATGGCGCTAACGGGAAACTCTTGGATGTCCGTGACATGGGACCAGAAATAGATGTTGGGCGCCAGGGTGCCACGTGGGAGGGATGGGAGTCAAATCCCTGGTGCCGTTCCAACAAGGGAAACTCTCGATTGGATCAAATGTTTTGTACTCCTAATGTAGCCGTTCACAAAACCTTTGTGCCCAACGAACTTTTCGACATGGAATGGAAATCCAAAATGACGAAAGTGTATCCGTCCGACCACATGCCTATTGTGACCGATATTAGTTTTTGAGAGTTTTTTGCGGCTTGGGTTTTGTCAAGAATAAAAGTTTTCTCCACTATTACAACTTTACTAGAATGACTCATGGATTATCGTATCTACTACACTATCATGTGTGACTAAGGGCTTCTTTCTTCACCCTCCATAACTGGATGCCCAAAGACATCACATTGATGCTGCTAACGTCGTGTGTTCTTAGTTGACCCATTGAACTAGATTGGCTTTAATGCTCGCATTTTCTTAAGGCATTGCTCCTGTGATAACTGTCGTGATCCTTCAAACGATGATTTTGATTAGGGTTGAGGGGCAGTTCGCAAGAGAACAATTGGGATTGGAAATTCTCGAAAAAAAAGAGAAATTGCTTGCATAAGTAGAAATTTGAGAAATCGCGTCATTTTCAATAAATTCGTGGTAGGAAATCAACGTGCGTAATAGGGATATACCTAATTACACGTATTGAGAAGAATGCAGCAACACTTTTATTCTTTACGCGACCCACCAACTACGAACTCACTGTTGATGTTGCCATTCTTCTTCTCTTTTCAAACCTTTCAAAAACAAAACAAGAACCGATTCTCATATCCACACGAGTCGTTCTTCCCTTGGACGCATACAAGAAAGAACACTTTCAGATACCATTCTCTTCTCTTCGCGTTTGAAGGTAATTCGTACGTCACTTGAGCCAAGAAGTGCGTCGAAGTGTCGTCGCGTTGTTCTCTCTGTCAAATTTAAACGTCATCTTTGACATCCGAGGAACAATGGTTCTTTGGAGTGAAGGACAAGGAATAATTCCAAAACCGGGTGAAACATTTCAACCGGAGCAGAGCGAAGCTACAAATCCTCACAAACAAGAATCATCGTGTGAAAAGGACAGCTGCTCGAAACTGCCGACGGAAACCCCCACTGAAAAAACGAAAACTACTTCTACCAATATGAAGATTTGTAGCCTCGATCAAGATTTCAACCGAACTATTATTACTCGCAACCACAGTAGCAACAAAGACATGATGCCGCCACGAAGCTTTAAACCTATCCGGGGAGATCAACCACGGGGCATGCTTACTGTCAATGCCCTGCCCACCGATGGACTCATCCAGCCACTAGCACTCCGAGCTCCCGCCACCGCCATGGATACAGCGATTTCTGTGACTCCTCTCGAAGAAGATCAACTCCGTAACAGCCGCAAGAAACGTCCGAGGACCAACAATTCGTCGGATTCGATTGCTGCTGATCTTGTACAAAAATACAAGCGGCAATTTTCCTTTCCCGTGACCTTGCACCAAATGTTGGAACGGTGCGAAATCGAACGGAAGCACAACCGCAATAGCCTCGTAATGGCGTGGTTGCCCGGCGGCAAGTCATTCAAGATCTACGACGAAACCCGATTCGAAAAAGAAATCCTCCCGGCCTTTGCCAAGGAATTGAGGGGCAACTCGTTGAGAGACTTTTTGTTAAGTTTGCATCGTTGGTGAGTAGTAGTAGCCGTTGCTGCTTTGTATATATAACAAAAGAAAACAATTGTTGTGTTCGTGGTTGGTTGGTTGTTGCCTTCGAATAAACCACAACTCCAGCACAAACTACTACTCTGTATGGCTTGCTTGTTTTGGATGTCGTTTCTCATATTCCTTTTTATTCGTTTGATTCTTTTTTTAAAAAAAATACTATAGGGGATTCATTGTCATGCCTTGTGTGGAGGGTCCCACAACACGACTTGTCCACGTGTGTTCCCATCCCGACTTTATCCGTCACCGACCAAGTGCCTGTCGAGCGATGCGGTATCAGCCAAAGACAAACACATAGACATAGAAGCAAAATCATTTTGAAAAAAACAAAAACAATCTCCAAGGCTTTATTGGGAATCGAGAGATAAAATTTTATATATATTCACACATGCATATTCAAAGGCGTTACGATCCTGCAAAATCGCAGCCCTACTACAGCAGGATACATCCATCACGTGACACAAAGATTTTCTCCCAGTTTTTGGTGCAGTCCGCACCTACAAATCACCATTTCGCTGTAAATAATTTTTGAGAGAACAACTTTATTTTATACTAGTACAAACTAAATATGTTATGGATTGTTATTGCGAAATAGTAGGCATCTTCGAATGCTTCGAACCATCACAAAATTAAAAGTGTATAGTTTGCTGCCATGGAGCCTTCCACTATCAAAATGTTGACAATGCTCGTCACTGTTCTCTTTTGGGGGTAATCAAGAGACAACAAAAGGGCTGGAGTTGACACAAATCTAAAGCTAGGAGAGTTCTGTTTCGAAGTCTCGACCAGAAAAAACAGTTTTTATCTCGCAAAATTCCTGCTAAAATCGAGTATCTGGTAGTCGTTGGTGTTTGGGGTCATTCGACAATTCAAACATGCATATTCATGCGACTCCAAATTTCTCCAGGGTTTTGGTCTTGGCCGCTTCGAATTCTGCTTCTGATAGCAGACCATTGTCCAAGAGAGATTTCAGCTTAAGTATCTCATCCGCAATCGTAGTATTAGTTGTTGTTGTGGGTTTGGGGTCCTCCTCGCCGCCGCTGGAAGGGGTGGCAGTAGCAATGGGCACTGCCTCCGATGAAGGAGTGGCGGTAGCAATGGGCACTGCCGCCTTGTTCTTGGCTCTTCCTTTTCGTTCTTCCATGAATTTCTTGTACTCGGGATTAATGACGAGTTGGTTGAATTCTTCGTCCCGAATGTACTTTTTGGGCGGTTCGGGTTCGGGTTCAGCTTTGGCTACGGGCATTTTGTCCTTATCGTCGTTCAACTGCTTTTCGCTCACCTGCTTTTCCAAAAGAGAAATACGTCCAAACAAATCCGAAACGAGGCTTGCCTGACCACTGTCGTCGTGGCTACTTTGGTTTCCAGCAATGTAAGGAGGACGAAGAGCCGCTTGTTCCTCCGATAGGGTTTGGACAGAGTTGAGTTTGGCCTGTGCAATTCTAGCTTCGAGACTAGTGTTCGTTGATGACGAGGTTGTTGTGGACACTGTGGTGGTGGCGGTAGTTGGTGAATGTGACGTATACGACGGGTTATACGACGGATTTCTAGTAGATTGTTGGGATCCAAGTGTAGCGGCGCTGGTGCGTAGTGGTGGTGCCATGCTTTGTGGTGCACTACCGGCAATTCGACGAGCCATATCTTCGTCCTTGAGTTGATTCAAGAGCAGTTGTGGATCTTTGGTTCCGTGTTTTAAAATTCTGTCACACGCATTTTGCAGGTGTCCCTTTTCGTGCCGAAGGACGGCATCCAAGGAATGACGCGTCCAGTGCTTGGCAGACATTGCTTGAAGCGTTTGGAGGGCTTCTTCGTAGGAAGGTGCCGCTGTCGCCGTCGCTGCTGCTGCTCTCGAAGTTGGAGCCGTATTGCTCGTTGCCGTTGTTGCCGTTGCTGTCGGCATTTGCATCCACTTGATGTATTCTGGATTTCTAACCATTAGTCCGGCTGCGTTCAGGATATACGCCGGTGGCTCAGAGGCCGCCGCTGCTCTTGGAGCCGCACCATTTGGTACTTGATACCTATTTGGAAACATAGAAAGCTTCTTCTGGGGTATAATGATGTGTTTGTGTGTCTTTGTCTTTATCTCTCGATGTCTTTGCTTTGATTTTGAAATGAGCTTTGGACTAAGAGTAAGGTATGTATATCTTTTTTCACGAATGAAAATAATTGTAATACCAGTCACACGATTAACGCACGGCGTAATACACGATTAACGCCAAGGCAAAACTGCTTCAACGAAATCAATGAGTATTCAGCTACTCGAAGAAAACAATCAATAAGAGTACGAGTGTCTTTGCCGAGACAAGAATCAATCACTTCGAAAAATAGTGCGTATCCACGATGAGATATTTCCAGATCGACAATCTGAGCAATCGTCACGGAGCCATCCAGATATTCCACGCTCTGGAACAGTTACGGTGTTGCAACGATGTTGGTGATAAATTTCTTCCTTTTTGAGAATTCCAATTTTCACGCCACGATTTGATGTCGCAAATCACAAGCGAGATTGGCCTTGCCCTCTGTTTTGGAGATCAGCTGCCATTGCGACAACGGCATGAAGAGAAACGGACTTGTCTTTGTTCGTTTTTTATTTCCTATCCATCCTTGAACACCCAGCAATAATGAAACCGCCTTTAGGAATAGCGAAGCATCATCTTTTAAACCGCTTCATCCTCTTGGTCACTTTTTTAGGCGTTCTCTACGGCTGCTTCGCCAGGAAACAGTCCAAGGATCGAGGATACGGTAAAGCAAAAAGCAGCAAGAAAGAACCAAAACGTTTGCGTCGAAAATTTGATGTCATCAAGATTCCATGCCTTGGATCGAACAAGCTGACTGTCGAGGACGTTGTACGTGTTATAAAAAATCATTATGGATTCGAAATTGATTCCTAGATGGAGCTACAGCATTGTGTTTTGTTTGACCTTTGCTCACTCAACATGTGCTTTCATTATTATTTGTTCCGATTTTGTTGCAGCAGTTTAGAGCTTCTGACCCGTCAGATACGAGCTTGTCCTTGCCGTTGGCAATGTCTATGCCTCAGGCCCGGAAGGGAACCAAGTCAAAGGGATCAATTCGAAAGTTACCAAAGGGGACCAAGTCAAAGGGAGTGAAATTTGCTCATTCTCCAATCTTTGCTCCTTCAGCTGACCCAACCAAATTGAAGTCCTTCTGACCCACCGAAAGTTCCTGCTCCCGTGTCGCAATGGCACCCCAAACAAATCTTCTCGAACCCATTATTACGGGCCAACTACTGTGTCACCGAGCTGTAAAATGATAGAACCGAGTACCGAATGCTTCAAGACGGTTTTGAAAAAAATACAAATAATAGAGAATAGTGTAGATAAGAAATAGACAATGGCACTTGTTGTTTTCATGAAGCAATAATGTTACAATAGAGTTTACAATTTATGGTACACAACAACCCAAAATTTAAAGCGTTTTACAGCACCCAGTCGATTGGATTTGACTTCACAGAATAGGTATAATTTGTTTCTCTCTCAGGCTTCTTCAACCGATGGATCGATTTCATCTTCTTTGATCGAAGCAATGCTACTATTGAACGATTTCTCGTTGCTGTTTGTTCCGATTTGAGAATCTTCCTTCGGTGTTGCCAAAATCTTTGATGATCCTTGGGAATACTTGGCTCGCGAAAAACTAGAATTTGGTCGACTGCTACCATTAGCTCTGGATTGCCTTGAGACCTGTACCATTCTTGGCACAACAAATGCTGCTGCAGAGAATCCCGTTCCCCAGAGAACCCCAATGGTCCGAAGCAGGTATTTGTAGGATACACCCATGTCCACGACACCCGAAACCACTCCGATGATGACAATGACAAGGGCAATGTTGTACAAGGCAAAAATGAGTTGCTTGCTCTCTCCGAATCCCTTCTTCAGGCCACGTGTCTTATAGGCGAGAACGCATCCCACCAGGATCAAAATTCCCTCAAAGGTGAACCGTACTATCATCATAGCAGGACTTTCGGATGCGCACACAACTCGCTGCAGCACTAGTTCTTCCCCTGAATTATTTGCAATCGATTCTATCGCTTTCGGTGGAAGTACAAAGGTCGAAATGAGCAAAATCACGACCTGCGTCCCGATGATGGGGAGTGTCCAGGATGCTGCCCTTAGGTTAGAAATTGTTTTTCTCGTGGCTCCGTTTCCCACAAGCACATACATACGGTATACCTTGACAAAGAGTGGAGACAAGGCAATAGCAAAGGTAAGATGAAACATCCACATCCGTAGCAGACACGTTGCATTTGTGTTTGGTCCCACTAGTGCGTAGCTGGATGTGTTCATCAAGATACAGCCAACGATAAAGGCACAGGTAAAGCGCCAATCACCAAAGATGACAGCCCTTTCGTTGCGTTTCCTATACAAAATGATTAAGAAAAAGGCACACATGACCACCCCAGCACTGGCTAAAACGATCACTAGAGCAAAGGTGCTGCTGCCGGGCAGAAGCTCGTCCTGGTCGCTCCGAGCACCGGGAGATACGATGATCACTCTCCATTCGAGTCCCTCGATTTCAGGGTCCATGTAAAGAATGGATTGGGACGCATATATGTCTGAGGCAATATCCTCCGACGTCTTGACAGTGATGAGACGTCCTTCCGGGTATCCTTGTGCAGACTGTTCCTCAAATGCTCGAACCAGAACTTCGTCTAATGGATTTCCATTAATCGGATCAAAGAAGTCCATGATCGAAACATGCTCGCCATCCTGAACTGGATCTGTTCCTGTAGAGGCTCCAATCACCCTATGGGGGTCTTCTGCCTCGTATAGAATAATTTGCGTAGACGAATTCTGGTAGGTCTCGACGAGAAAATCCGCAAAATCCGTTACTGTGCAGTGCAAGAGAAAAGAACGAAACATCAAAAAGCTTGTGAGTTTTGCTAGTTTTACCAAAGAGCCAAAACCAAATGTAGGATAGCAAGGTACAATGTAGAACAACGGTACTCACGCTTATAATCGACTGCACAAACCCCCTCGAGTCGCTTTTTGTTTTGGCCATCGGCTTTTGAAAATATGGGATATGATAATGTGATGCCCGTATCATTAGTGCCATAAAACGGATACGGCTCGGCCCAGTTGGGTTTCAGCAGTCGTTTGGTTTCCGTGTACCACGGTCGATATCTTGGATCGTAAATTTCACCCCCATACCAGCCGCCCCGAAACATGCGTTGGCATTCCTCATCGGTCTTCCCGTTGCAAAAGGCGTAATCGTAGTCGAAGGGTTCACCGTTATCATCCAGAGGCATGCTTTTGTTGACCAGACCATTGTCTCCGTATCCATACGTACAATTTCCAAGAGTTCCTCTACCTTCGAAATCCAGAGCCTCTCCTAGTGCTTCCGTGATTCCCCCGGTGGAATCCTGGCAGAAACTCGTCTGTGGGACGTAGCCCCTGGGGATGCCATCGTCTTCAATGGTTGTAAACGAATATTGCTTGCACAGTATGTTCTCGTCGTTGGGACACTCCTTGTAGACCGGTTGGCACTTTTCTGGGTCGTTATCGTTATCATTGTTGCTACTGTTGTTGGCATTATTGCTTTCAGAGCATTCGTATTTCACATAGGTTGAACCAGGTTCAATAATACAATCGTTCCATGATCCATCTTCATAAGAGAAACACGATTTGAAGTGCTTATAGTTGACACTGATGCTACCTTTTATCGAGTCTAAAACACTATCAACCGTATATCCATCATTTCCAGGTTCTCGGTAGAATGCGTACCCATCCCAGGTGCTACAAGCAACGGTGAAACGACAGAGGTAAGTATATTTTGGAACGAATTTTGGGTATTAGTAATTGCAACCGCTTGCATGCCATACTTTCGTAGAATCTACAAGCATGACTACCAATATTAGTGATCAAGTTACTCACCCAATGTTTGTTCCATCTTCAAATCCGCAATAGGCAAGTTTCGACGGCAGAATGCTTTCGGGAAGGCCAAATATAGTGCGTATGAGGTCGTCTCGGTCGGGTGCTCTCATATCGTTCTCAAACATACCATTGGTCCGAAAGTTTTGGATGATTTCTTGAACGGTTTGTGGTTGCCTCAAAAAGAATTCCAATCGTTCCTCAACACGCTTGGCAATTTCGAAATTGAAAAATTGTTGGCTTGTGCCGTCGGAGGAGGCTGTTATTATCGAAAACGCCGAAACGAAAAGAAGAAGCCGGAGAAAAATGTTGTAATGGATCAATGCAAACCTAGACGTCCCCGAAACACGTGGCATCGTATGTCTGGAGTGCCTCTGCATAGTGTCAACAAAGTTATATCGGAAAATTAGTAGAAGGACTGGGCTTGGAAGTCTGCTGCTTGAGAATGCTGTATCTAGGAAGGATTCTGCCGCAAAATTCTGCGAATCTTTCTGTGTGTTCTCTTTGTATCGCTATCGGTACTCCCCTTTTGGTTACTTTTGCTTCTACTTCTCTTCTGTTATGGATAGTGTCGGTCGGGCAGCGAAGGTTGTGAAGAGATCAATCCGTTACAACGTATGATAGTTGAATTTATGAAAACGTACGGTAACGACGTTGCATGCAGGATTTTGTGCAGTCACTGAAGTAGTCACAGCTAAACGTCAAATTGACGTTTAATCCCGGTATTTTGTTTTTAACAAAACTTTGTTCTCTTTGGTTCCGTAAGAATCGACAAAAAATAACGTACCAACTGGAACTTGAAGACTCATTTTTGATAAATTCCGTTCACACTTTTTCATTAGACAAAGTTACAAAATTATCTCGTTCCTTTACGAGATTCCTTTTCTCCCCAAACTGCGCCTCCGAGTCAAACCAGATGGCTGCTCAGAGCAGTGCTTGGGTTAGGCGGCTTGCTTGGGGCTAGCTCCTGCAACTGGTGTCGCAAGCACCACTACAGCAGTGGACCACCCTACATTTTGAATAGTTTGGGGATCACTCTGTTTCGAGAATCATCTATTCCTCTGCACTATGAGATCGAGTAGCTTCTGGAGGACAGAGGAGAGTCTTTTTGGTGGAAGACATGTTCAATGCGTCACCACAATAATAAAGGCACACCATTTGGTTCATTCCCATAAACACATGTAGTAAACGTTTTTCATAGTAATTGTAAACATTATGTTCGGTGCGTGGAGACTCGCTTTATGTGGCTCTCTAATACACTATCTTATGGTATAATGATTCTGTGTCTGGCAGCAGAAAGGCTAACCTTTGGATAATCATCTATTATCGGCTTAGTGTGTTCTCTGATGTCGTTCAATGCCCTACAAAAATGCCCCATGTAGGTGATGGTTTGCGAACGAATTCCACTGCGACAAAAACGCATAGGAAACAATCTCAACATTGCGTGTGCATTAGTATTCTAGCTCGAGCTCCTCAAAGGGACTCATGGTACTACTTCTGCAGTCCTGTAGGTCATCGGCGGATGTAATGGCTTCTAACGGAATTGGATTTCCCCGATACGGTTTCATGACTTCAATAATTTCCACCTCATCACTGCTAGCATCACTCTCGGCTTCCCCGTTATCTTGATTAGCATGGCCACTCACGTTGTCATTGCCGTTGCCGCTACCATTTAAGACGAAGTGTTCGCCCTCTGGTGTGACAGTCAGATTCATATTGCCGTTTTTATTAGTGCGTTCGCTTTCTGGTGTAACATTTAGAGTCATCTCTTGTTCGTCCACAACATTTTTCTCTGGGGCATCGCTCTCATTTTCGCTTTCATTTTTGTTTTCATTTCCGTTCTCGAAATCAAATTCGAGTGCACTGCCGCAGCTATCATTACCATCAATCATTTTTGTGATATCGACGTCTTCAAGGATATCGGCATTATCTCTGCCATCAGAATTGTCGCTGCCCAAGCTATTGTCAGACGCATCATGGTTTTTGGTAAATCGAATAGGTTTACGCTTTTTCCTTTGCGAAGGCTTAGAGCCAATGGGGGTTTTTACCAGCAGTTTCCTTGGTCGACCTCGACCTCTTTTTATAGGATGGGGAGTGACGAGTTTGTTCGTTCTTTTTGCAGTTTCTCTATCCACAAGTAATTTCCTTGGCCACCCTCGGCCTCGTTTCTCAGGGCGAGGAGTGACAAATTTGTTTGTTTCATTTGTACTTTCTCCATTTTTATCGGCATCAATTTCGTTATTGGTATTTCTGCATTTATTTTCTGACCTCTCAACAGCCGCAATAGCAGCAGCAGTTGCACTGCGAAACGAGTCCCTTCTACTAGTAGTACCTACAGTAGCACCATCGGAAGCCGTTGCGCCGCTAAGAGTATCTTGTTTCTTATATTTGTTATATAATTTGATTCCCTCTAATAAACCTGCCTTGTCATAATCTTCGCTATCTCCATCATCGTATTTAATCCGTAGATACTATCGATGAGATTTGGAATCGAAAAACAGAATTATATGAACAAAGCGAAGGGTAAGTGAGGGGATGATACAAAGGATGCTTGGATATTGCCACAAAACATATTTCAAATCAAATTTAATACACACCCGGTTGCAAACGCTCGAAATACGGCCAACGGTCCCAAAAAAGGGTGTTGCCTGGATAGTTGGTTCTTCGTCGTCCTCGTTGTCAACCTTGACGTCAAACATCTTGACAACCCTCATGCCCAGATACTTGTTGAATTCCGTCACAATTTCTTTGTACAGAGGATCGAAATCGAGGTCGTTCAGTAGTCCTTCTTCTCGTATGGTCAGGGACTTGGCACCAGCCCGGTTGTTTTCGGGCTTCATTCTACGGCGGGTGTAGGCCACGAAGTAGGCCAGTTGGGGATCTTCGTCCCTGGAGACCTTGCAGTGACCGTGCTCTGCATGGTATGCCTTGAGTTTCTCATACATGTCGTTGAAGTCCTCATCGTCGTCGTCTGCCTCGTCCGAATCCGTAGATAATGCCGAATTTGGCAGACCGACAATGGTTGCGGTTTTCAAGACCGAAGTAGAAGGCGATCTATTGTTTTTGTTGTTCTTGCCTTTCTTCTTTTTGGTACATTTTGGTTTGGTTCGATTCGATGAAGAAACGGTCTCAGATTTTTTTCGTTTCTTTTTTGACGGAGGAGTCATTCCGTTGGAACGCTCCCCATCAGAAACATCTCCCGCAGATGATTTACGTTTCCCGGTGTCGGTCGTTGATTGCTCCTCTTCCTCTTCCATTTTTTCGTCTTTGCGGTCCTGGACCCATGTGGCGTATTTTTGAATTGCCTCCTCCCGTGGCTTTTCCTCGTTTGCCATCATGAGCAATCCAGATCGCTGCCAGTGTTTGCATACAACGCGAAACTTGCTCTTGTATAGGTCTCTTTCCTTCAGAAATTTCTCGATTGTCAACGAATCTTCCTTCCCCTTTGGGTCATATAGATCGTAGTATTCGAGGACCAGCCGTCGTGTACTGTAAGGTTTGGTTGACGGATGGGACTGCTTTTTAAGAGTAGTTTTCTTCGACTTTGTTGGCCCCGATTTCGAATTTGGCACCGAAGATTTTTCACTTTCACTGTCTTCACTGTCAGTTTCGTATTCCTTGTCCCCGTGGAATTCTCCAAATCGATTTGTGTAAGAATAGGCCTGCTTGAGCGTTGGAGTGGCAATGTATTCGGCATCAGGATAATCGACAATGTGTTTACGGGCCGCATCCCAAGTCAAAAAGACGCAGTTGTTGACGTATCGGCCCCTCCGCACGGCAAAGTACAACTCTGGAAAATCTTCGTAAAAGGACAGAGAGGATAGGCAGGAGCTTGCATCATCATCGTTGTGGTTGATATCTTTCGTGTTGTCAACAACGTGATTGCTATTGTCAATGTCCACGGTGATTTGACGGCCATCAGGAACAGTATCATTTTGGATCCTGCTCCTACTACTTTTGCTCTTCACACTATTGTTGCAACTGCTGGCGCATTTTATTGCGCTTTTGCTGGAACAGCGTATTCCGCGATTGTGGTTAGAGGCATTCTGTTCAAAGCTATTGGCATGGGTGATTCTCTTGAACAGCCCAATCATCATGAATGTATCTTCTCAAGGAGTGTCAAAACCGCACCTATTTTCGACCCAGCCAAAAAATCGTAGTATGTGATTTTTCCTGCCTCTATGTTTCGAAAATATCGACAACTTCGAGAGTATATAGATCTCTAACTCGATTGTTGCCCAAAGTAAATGGTGCGTGACAAGATACACAACATGGGAGTGTTTGTCTAACATGAAGCCGAAACGGCCTCGTCCGTGGAAATGATTGACGGAGATGCAGCAAGCAAATCCAAAGCCGATGAGGCGCGCGCAAATCTTTCCTTGATCTATGATGTACTCGCGCTGGCACTCCCCATAGAATTGAAACCTTTTCACTTTTCATGAAATTGACATCATGCAGTACCGGTATTAATACTCAAGAACGTCGAATCAACAACACAACTCAATCAAAAATAATGTCACTCACTTGCTCTAATGTGGCAATCGATCCGAGATGTCACTTCTCGAATCACACCGTAGAGTGCCTTTGATCTTGGGAAAATTTGAGTTCGGGGAAAGCTACGGCTTTTACAGCTGCTCCGTTTACTTCTCGCCATGAGAACGGCAGCTGCAGCTGCAACTGTTGATGCTGATGTTGAACCAGAAACGAGAAGAATAGCGACCAACTTTGCGAGACGGAAACAGAAAAAGAATGTATTGAAAGTGGCATCGTTCTTGGTGCAGATGACTATTGCAATTGCATTTGCATTTGCCATTGCCTCTTTATCGATATCCTTTCAACAACTCGATATCATTACGGCCCAAGAAATGGAAATGGAAGAGAAGGTGACTCTCCATTTCAAAGAGAAACGACTTGATGACACTGTTGTTATTGTGAATGCGAACGCTACCGAAAGCACCAATCATAGAGCTGCGATAGAATCAACGATTTCCAACACTATAACATCAGAAGCAGTGCCGCCAAATTCGATCGGTTCGTGTCACAATCTCTCGTGGTGGACGACAACTGTATCACCATTGCTCGGCAGCAGCAGCAACAACAACGCTGTGAAGAGCCTACTTTCTCACGACCGACCCCCCAAGACCATCTGGGTCGCAAGCTTCCCGGGTTCCGGCGCCGAAATGTTCCGCAAGCTCATCGAGGCACTGACGGGGGGCCTTCCCGCCTGGTCCGTGTACACCAAGGACAATCCGAACCAAACCCTTTCCTGTCTCGAGGTCCACGCCGCTACCTGCAAGACCCATTGGCCAGTCTTGTCCTTTAAGCCCATCTCCTTCCCAAATCAAACTAAAACAACGCAGCAGCACGACAACAACGGTGTCGACGAAACGAGTTTTCACTCGCAGGCGATTGTTCTGTTGAGGAATCCTTTGTCAGCTTACCCCTCGAGGTTCAATCACCAGTGGGAACTCAAACACAACGTCGGATACCACGTCCGACAGGCCCCCGAGAGGGCCTGGAACAACTTTGCCAAGCGGACCTTCCCACACCAGCAGGAATCCTATGCACAATTTGTTTCCACCTGGGCCAACCTCTCGTCGTCACTATCATCGCTGTCGTCAGACAACACTGTCACAAACAGCAGCAGCAACAACAGCAACAGTCATAGGGTGGCCCTGTTTGTCCCCTACGAAGGCTTGATCGATCCTTCCCAGGGTCCATTCTGGGTCCGAAAAATTCTTAAGGTGTTGCACGAGGCCGGGACGAGACACGTGTCTGACAATGGCGATCACCGTAATGACAATGACAATGACAGCGCGACGTGTCTTTGGAAAGATGTCATATTCAATCGCCCCACGATGAAAAGAGCTCCCCATACCTACACGCCGGGATTTACCAAGGAACAATTCGATCAATTGCATCGACTGCTCACCAATGTTTTGGAGGGTGTTCACAAAACAGTCGACGATTTCAATACCAATACCCGCGACAACAGTCACCAACACGAAAGCGCAAACACCGCCGAAATTCAACGAGAGTTGATATCGATTCTGGAATCCTACCAGAAATCGATTCGAGACAATAATTCGATTCGAATCCTGTGATGTCATTATGAAAAAAGCAGAATAGTTGTGAACATAGAAAATGGCATCAACAACGTCTGTTGACGTCGTGGTATAATTGTTGCATATAAAGCAGGAGTAATACTTTAGCAAACAGTAATTTCGATTACGTATTATTTATCTAACCCCATGTTGGAAGCAACATTCTCCCTCAAATGCCGTCCTCCTTTTTGTCTTCGCAATCATCGTAGCCCAAGTTGTTTTCCAAAAACTTTTTCCAAAACTGTTTGGCCGGTTTTACAGAGCTCTTGTAGCTGCCCTCGATGGAATTTTCGAGAGCATCGAGGTACTCCTTGACTCCCTCAATGGCAAACCCTGGCCAATCCGGATTCAGAACCCGAATCGGGATCCAGAACCCAACGTAGGAAAGATCGGCAATGTTTGGACTTTTTCCTCCCAGAAACTGCCCACCGTTCTTCTTTATGACCTGGCTTAGACACGACCAGAGCTCGTTTTCGAAACTCGATAGCGCCTGTTCAGTTTCGTCCTCTGTTTTGGGATCCTCAAAGCCCGCCTTGGCATAGACAAAGACCTCAAAGACGTTTCGAACAAAGCGGGTCTGCCGAAGATCGAGTAATGTGTCACAGAGTGCTCGTGGACCCGGATCGGAGGGATACCATCGCTCCAGCTTGAACCGGTTGCAAATGTATCGCAAAATCGCTCCGTTTTGGTAGATGGTGAATTCTTCGTGTTGAAGTACCGGAAGGGTTCCGGAGGGATTCATTTCCAAGAACTGTGGCTCTTTTTGTTCGCCCCGAAAAATATTCACCTCTTCGAAATGGTAATCGATCCCGGCCTCACCCAGCAAGATGGTTATCGGACAGACGTTCCCACAAGTGCTTGCCCTGGATCCATAGAGTTTTGGTTTGGGAACCAAAGCGTTGGTCCAGCCAATTTCCCATTCGTTCGTAGTTTTTACCATCGTCTTGTTCATGGTAGAGACAGGCTCCTCGGTAGGATCGGCCATCGCTTCTTCGATAGGCTCGATGGGTTCTTTGGTTGACTCGATAGGTTCTTCAATGCGCTCAATTGGCTCTTTTGTAGTCTCGATAGGTTCTTCGATTGGCTCGACCAGTTCCTTGGTTGACTCGATAGGTTCTTCAACGGGTTCGATTGGCTCTTTTGTAGTCTCGATGGGTTCTCCGATTGGCTCGACCAGTTCTTTGGTTGACTCGATAGGTTCTTCGAGGGGCTTGATAGTTTCTTCGATATTACAACCGGCTTCCAGTTCTATCGCCGATGGTAGAGCCTGATCTAATGAAGAATCATTCTGATATGTTGAAGAATTATCATATGTTGAAGAATTATCATATGTCGAATCATCATATGTTGAATCATCATTCTGGTCTAGTGGAGCATCTGGTGGAGCAATATCCTGATCCGATGAAGCAGCATTCTGATACTCCATCCTAATTTGACTCAGTAAAGCATCCTCCTGATCTGGCAGAGCATCATTTTGATCTTGATCGGCATCGTCATCGTGAACTTCATTGTCACCTTCCTTGTGATCTTCATCCTGATCAGGAATAGCAACATCTTGATCTGCAACTTCTTCCTCGACGACTTCGGTAGAACTCTCAGGATTGGGCTCGTCTACAACTACAGCTTCCTCTTCTGCATCTAATATAATTTCCTCCGTCTCATCTCCTTTTCCTTCATCCAAGTCTGCAGGTTGCGTTTCCTCGTTCTTTAATTCATCTTCTTCATTAGCTTCAATCGGCTTGTCATCTATTGATTCCACACCTGAACCTTCATCAAGTGCAGCATTTTCTGATGTTGGGGCTTCTTCCCTAATAATTTTTGCTCCTTCGGACCCATTCGACGACACGTCCATGGTCGACTCTAAAGTAGTAATATCCTTCCAGTGCCCATCTTTTTTCATTTCTTGTCGCGTTTTATCGTGTTTCTTGTCCCTGGAAAATGCAACACCAAGACGGCTGAGAACATTTTTTTGGATTTCCATTTCTTTCGCCTTCGCCTGCTCCGGTTTGTTCATGGTGTTGCGTACGTAGTCTTTGACACGTTTCGTGTTCATTGATTGCTCTTGCGACAGCAATTAATAATGGTAAAACATATCAAGTTGCTGTCTCCAAACAGCAGAGGAGAACAAGAAGAGGATTAGTCTCCTCCAAATATTTTGTGTGCTGGACAAAAAAAAATATCATTTCCAGATTATTTGTTCTTCAGCGTGACCTTTTTCGACAGTACGATAAAGATAACGATATTGTGCGGACATGTAATTACTCGAGGCGCGGTTACTTTATATCGAATGAGTCGAGCCTTAGGCTCTGATCGTCGTACGTCAAACAAATCATAACAACTAACAACGCAACCTCTCAGCGACGACAACGGCAACAACGATATGCTTTGTGACAAGAACATAGTTTGCTCTATAATATATATAAGAGAAACAAGGGCAATCGTCAAACATAACTCTGTCTTCGGTACATTCAACAACAACGACGACAACGACATATCCACCATTTCAGAAAATATCCAGTGCTTGATCGAGAGATAGCAGAGGGCGTCGTTCATTCAATCGGAATTTCAATATCGAATACTTTTCTTATTCACAACCTCACAACAGCTAAGGGCAAGAATATAGTTATATACAACAAGAATTTATTCACCATGCCGCTAACAAAGGTTGCAATCCCCTCCTCCGCATCGCGATGCTGTCGTTTGGCGCAACAATTTTCGAGCGCTCTTTCGCTATCTTCTCCCTCCTCCTCCCTTGCCACTAGGTCTGGCCAGAGCAGAGCAGGAAAAGCAGCCAACCATTTTTCGACGGTGGCGCATCACCGCCCATTGTCTTGGAGCAACAATAATGTTACAACAAAACTCCGATCCGCGGCAACTCTTTCGGGAAACGCCCAAGATAGTAACAGTTCCTTCCAATTCCGATCGATGGGAACTTCCAATCGAAAGGTAATTGACGCGAAAAATGCCAAGCGATTGAGAATACAACAAAAGAAGAAAAAGAACGCTAATGCTCCTAAAAAGGTGAGTCTTGTGAATACATAGTTTACCGTTGGATTCGAAGAAATGATGCACACGCAGTGATTATATCGGCATTCCTATTTCTGTTTGAATTGCTTCAAGTTTTTTTGACGTTCGCATGAAAAATAATTGTCTTGTTCGAATCTCAACCAAAATTTTCTTTTTGGCGAAACCGATAATTTGTTTTGACCAACTCAACAATGGTGGACTACTTTTTGAACCATTTGGAAATTTATTCATTCCCTGACGCAGGCATCCGAAAACGAAACAGCATCCTCCGATGACGATTCCAACAATCCGTTTTTGCAGCACCAAGAGTGGGTCCGCTTCCAACAATCCATTACCGTGGACGGCTTTCAGACCGGACAGACCACCACGGCGACCGTCCTCAAAAAATCCAGGGGTGGAAAACAGGCCCGCCGCAAGCGCGAGCAGGAACTAGCTGAGCAGGGAAGAGGTATGGCTCAGACCAAGCTGACGGCCGTCGCACAGAAATTCCCGGCCATTCGATACTCTCCAGAAGAGACCGAAGCCCTGTTGAAAGAGGCATACGCGACACTTCCAGAGCGGACGGGTAAGCGGGGCACTCGAAACCTGCGTCGGCAGGAAAATCGGTGGAAGAAGGTCCGCAAGATTCGATCCGATTACAAGGCCCACCTGATCAACGCGCACTACGACCGAATGGAAAAGCGCAAGTACAAGCGGGATCGCAACAAAGCAATGTTGGAGGCATCACCGGACCAACGGCAATCGGACCTCGAGTACCAGGGAAAAGTCTTGCAGCGGTGGATGGACACCATGTACAACAACAAAAACGATGACGCCATCAACTCCGAAACGTCAGCGTGATTGAATTTTTTTATATCAAAACATTAAAAGTCACGCCAAACTAATACCCCAACGGATAATTCTAGAAACACACAAATAATAGTTACGTAGTATTATTGTCCACGGTCTGATCCCAGCGTGACCTCGATTCGTATTTCCAACAACAGTGTTGCGTCTATACTCTTATGGCAGTTTAACGATTCATAGCCAACAAGATCATTTCTTGATATCAATTTCTCTGTTACTCTCCCAACATCTCCAACAAACACGCAAAATGGGCAATTCAATCTCGGCGTACGTGAGAAACTCCAGAACGACGCTAGACGAGGTCATGAGCGACATTCGTAACGGTACCAACCAAGATTCTGGCAACATTTTCGTGTTTGACAGAAACGAGAGATTGAAAGTGACTGTTTCCACGAATAAGTACCTGTTGTATCGAGTATTTGCTACCATCCAAAAAGACGATGCTCGTGTCATACAAGAAATGGTGTCCTCCAGCCAGGCACCGGCTGATGTAAAAATGATTATCATTTTGCAGGACCGAAGAATTGAGAAGCTTTTTATTTTTGAAGGGCAGCTCATCATACCACCCTCTATACAGCAGTTGCAATCTCTCTCAAATTTGCAAATCTGCAATTTAAATTTGGTGGAAATGCCCGACGAAATGAAGAATCTTAGATCCTTGAAGGAATTCAACTTAGTTAGCTTAAAGGTCAGATTGCTTCCCGCGTTCATTTGGACATTCAAGAATCTCGAAGCACTCATACTTAACGATTTACCGATTGATTTGATTCCTCCAAGTATTGGGCAATTGAAAAAGCTTGAAGTTCTTGGTCTTTCTGATTTAAAGAATTTGCCAAATTTGCCAAAAGAGATCTGGAACCTGACTAATTTAAAGGTGTTGGACCTAAGTGAATTGATGATAAGGTCACTTCCTCCTTGCATCGGCCAACTGAGCAATCTTGAAGAGCTGTATCTCAATGATACGAAACAATTGTCGATTTTACCAGAAGAGATTGGGAACCTCACTAAATTGAAGGTACTTGACTTGGAAGACTCAAGGATCGAATCATTGCCTGATGCTACGGCAATGCTGGCAGATTTATGGTACCTAAATCTCGAGCTTACTTATATGTATGAAAGCGACTTTCTTCACATGCTAGCAGAGAGGCATCACTTTTTGAGCTCCCTTGGTACGGACGAATATTTACCAGAGATGCCTCACTGTACTCTGGCACTCAACAGAGCTCGCTGTTTCATTGGCTCTTTTTTCTCTCCGGACTACAAATATGCCAAACTTATTCCAAAGATATGGCCACACATTTTGTATAATACAGCGAAGGTTCGTGACTGGAAGTGTTCTCCTTCATCTTATTATCCTAGCTGGCGCATAGATTGTTCCTACCAAATCCACAGACCTGATGCTATTTACCTGGCTCTTGAAATGGGAAGGGCACAATTCATTCAATTGGTATTGGATAATCGTGGTGCAGACAACGCGGAATGAACGAGTTTCGAGACTCTTAACGATTCAGTAGGAGGGGATCGCGACTAGATGAACCACAATTATCACTTGATTGTAACGCCATTGTATTAAAACGGCCCAGCACCTAATGCTGCTGATGAGTTTATATTTTAATATATATAGCTCGAAGTTATGAAACAAAAACGATATCGTTCGTTTTATTTGTTATGATACTATATAAAATTCTGCAATTGCTGCCATTATTTTCCAGCCTCGCTTCCGAGTTCCTGTTGTTTCACAAAACAAATGTGGAAAAAAAGAGAATTATTGCGGTTTCGTGAGACCAAGTGGTATTTGAGTGTCCATCCATGATGAACGAATCAAAATTACAAGTGCCATTCGAATCAGCTACGACTACTGCTACTCACCGCATCGAGGGACCGCAGCAGACCGGGCGTCCGATTTTCGTCTCGAACCTTGGCCAGTATCGATCCGATCTTGTCCTCTTCGTTGACCTGTCCCATGTGGAAGGGATTCAAAAAGGCCAGGACGGCAAAATCGTTGCACTCGTTAGCCGCTCCCGCCAGTTCCAACAAAGAGTGTGTGTTGGCCTCTTCCAATTCCAAAATACTTAACCAAACGTCCTCGGGTGAGTCCCATTCGCTACACGAGACAGGAGCCGGGATGGCCTGCAACTCGATGGGAAAATTCCGCTTGTTGGCGAATTCGACGAATCCCAATCCGTGCTCCCGTTCCTCGGCACTTTCGGCCAGCATGTAGGCGGCCATGCCCTCCCAGTCGTTGTTGTCGAACCAAATTGAGGCGCTCAGATACACCTGGGAAGCCGTGAATTCTTGTGTGACCTGCCGATTGAAGAGCTCCAAGAGTCTGGAAGAGGGACCAAACTTCTGGGGTGGAGCGATTGGATGTTGGTGATTGTTGCTGCTTGCACCGTTGGATGTGAGTGTCGTATTATTCATCGAAAAGCGGCTTATATGAAGAGGTGGAAGGTTGCTATTCTTCGTTCTCATCGATCGACCGACATTTTGGATTCCAACAAAGGCAAACGCTGACGTCATCCAAAACGGAGATGATAGAGCCGATACTAAGAGAGGAAGAAGGGACGAGATGGACTTCATGGTGTGTTGTACCTATTGATGTTGGAGATGCTGTGATAGATTTCGTATTTATGAGGTTCTTGTTTCTGCCATTTGCCGGATCTGCCAAAGAAAACAGACATTCGATGTGATGGATTTTGGAAATGTCGTTCCTTCCGTTTAACCCGATCCCATCGCTTTTCTCTGCCGCATACTACACGTTTGAACGTGAATTCTCAAGAAGAATATTTTTTTGTACACGTGTGCGTGGAATGGTTCGGTTGACACCTGAAGGCGTCACGAAAATTTTCTCGCATTCTCATTGGCTCCTCGAGAGCTTCCGAAAGACCAATTGTTTTGCAGACGGCTCCAAACGCACGCGATGGGGAAACTGCCATCTATTGTGTCCCCACACATCCCACAGGGCGACCAAACACAAGTCTTGGGTGCTCTGAGGTGCATCATACCATTTGTCATCAAAGTTGTCTCCAGAGGACTATGCCATGCCCTGTCTAGCTAGCTACAGGCATTGGTGTGGACAAATAATTATCGTGATATAAAAATTGTGGTTAGAATGTTATTCTCTCCTCAATTAGAATCTAGTCACGAATACCATTCAGGGTCTATATCTTAGTCCCGTCATTCGGTACGTGGCATACTCCCCCATGGAGAAGAGTATTCTTTA
>Ga0115013_10000363_pt1 | contig 27841 bp, 15 predicted proteins | sample SouAtlMetagenome_2_FD_88686 | JGI IMG/M metagenome (GOLD analysis project Ga0115013, IMG submission 88686) | Marine eukaryotic phytoplankton communities from Atlantic Ocean - South Atlantic ANT15 Metagenome | ecosystem: Environmental > Aquatic > Marine > Oceanic | place: South Atlantic Ocean...
GTCGTATTAGCTGTTCCATCTAATCTTATTCCTATTCCATCAGCATGAACGGTTAGAGGTGAAGCAGGAGTACTCGTTCCTATACCAACATTTCCACCTCTTAAATTCATTGTTTCTGTTGTACCAGCAATGAATCTCATTCTTCCACCTTCTCCAGCAGAACTAGCAAATTGAGTTATACTTCCATAATCTGCATCAGAAGTATCTCCTAAATTTATAATTGTTCCATGCCCCGTAGAATTAGAGGTTAATTGTAAAGTGTTATAAGCACTCGAAGCACCAGTCACTGTGACTGTTCCAGTTAAACTAGGACTTGCCAAAGGCGCTTTTGCTGCTATACTATTTGTTAATGTAGTATTTAAAGCAGCGTCATCATTTAACGCAGCTGCTATTTCGTTTAAAGTATTCAATGTACTTGGCGCGCCATCAACGAGATTAGATATTGCAGTCGTCACATAAGCTGTCGTAGCTAATTTAGTAGTATTATCAGAAGCACTCTGTGTTGTTGCTACTGAAGCACTTGGTATTACTACATTATCATCTAAAAGTTTTACTTTTGTTGTTGCCATATTATAAACCTCCTGCTGTTAATCTTGCTTCAAGTTCTTGTATTGTTTTTACGAGTAATGGAACTAATTTACTATTATCTATGGCTTGATACTCAGGTACTGATTCTGTTTTAACATCTCCAACACTTTTACCTTCTGGTATTTCATCTCCGTCTTCATATAAAATAGGGTCAGCCATACCATCTTTTTCGCCATATATAGCTTCTGGAACAATACTTGATACTTCGTGAGCTAAGAAACCATCAACTAATGTATTAGTATCATCAGCTATAAAATTAAATCTTGCCGGTTTTAGTTGTTTTAGTCTTGCTGTTGCGTCCCAAGTATAATCTACATTTTCTTTTAATCTGTAATCCGAAGTAGTGTAATAAGATGTTGAACCTGAATTAGCAACAATAGAACCAACTTCTCCACCACCAACAGTTCTTTCAAAAGCTAAAGCCTTATAACCCGTTCCAACTTCTCCAACAAAATTACCATGACCATTAGCAGTAGCACTTCCACTGTATGCTTGTCTGCCTAAATGATTTATACGCAATCTTTCTGTAAATGCTGTACCTGTACAAAAATATATAGACCCTGCTTGTAATTCCATTGTAGCTGAAGCACTTGTTGCTCCATAATTATTTCTTATAGTAAACTTAGTAAAACCGCTATTATCATGATGTAAAATACTATTTACAATTCTTATTTGACTATCATCACCAGATAATTCTAAAACTTTTCCGACTGAAGAACCAGTTAAACCTAATTTTGCAGGACTAGTCGTTCCAATTCCAACATTTCCTGCCCCATCAATTGTCATTCTAGCAACACCAGCATTAGTATGGAAAGTTAAATCTCTATCTGCATTATAACTCATTCCACCATCATAAGCATCAGTGTTATTTGCAAGGGCTCTAGAAAAATAATATCCACCATTATTTGCACCATTATATAATGCCATACCACCTGCACCACCTGCACCAACAACTAACATATTAGCATTAGCATGGTTATTTGATGGGCTAGTATTACCTATACCAACTTTTCCATTATGGTCAATAACCATTCTATGTTGTGTATCTTTATCATCATAAAAATAAAGTTTATCATCACCAGAACCAATGGACCATTTTGTAGGTACTGATGTAGAAAATAAATTAAGTACTGCGTAATTAGTTCCTTCAACTGTTAACTGTCTTGAACTACTTCCCCAATCAGCGTTGTAAGGAGAGTTTGTTCCAATTCCAACGTGGCCTGAAGAAATAATACGCATTCTTTCTAAATTACCGTAATTTGAAAATCTTAAAGAATCATCAGAATGGTCATATCCTATTAAGCCTTGAGACCTTGTGCCATCTGAAAACATTATTAAAGCTTGATTAGAAGCAGGAGTTCTTATATCAATAGCTATAGAGTCATTATTTTCTAAAATTAATCTATCTGCACCATCAGGAGTATAAGATGAACCTGAATCACCTCCGTATACATGTAATACACCTTCAGGACTACTCGTTCCAATTCCAACTTTGCCTGATGAGTCTATTGCGACTTTTACAGTACCACCACTATTTTTAAATGTATAATTAGTTGCTCTAAATCCCATTGCTCCCCAAGCAGAACCTGGATTATTATATGCACCAATCTGTCCCACAACATCAAGGTTGCCAGCAATTTGCATATGAGAAGCTGCTGTGACTATACCTGATGTGACTTGTAAACCATGTGACATTACAAATCTGTCATTTGCTGCAGACCAATTTAGTGTTGCATCGGTTGAACCATCAATAGCATCTTGTATTGTAATACCTGCTCCATCAACAGCACTTGAAGTATCATTGGATGCGTGGTAATTTAAAACAATATTTTTATCTGCCACTTGTAAAGTAGTAGCATCTAATGTGACGGTACTACCATTAACTGTAAGGTTTCCACTTAATGTAAGATTTGTTAATGAACCGGCACCAGCTGCAGTGATACGTTCTGTACCAGCTACGCTTAAACCATGTTTTACTTCGAAATTTTTATTTGCCATTTACGTTTTCACTCTCCAACGTTTATTATTCTATTTATACAGGTATTGCCGTTGAAACAACCCTCGCAGTTAAACTACTATTACTTCCTGGTGTGACTTGTAATAATATATTACCACCTGAAATTGTAGCACTTAATGTGCCGAGTGCAGCATTATCGAATAATGTACCATACTCTGTGATATAAACTGTAGTACCATCATGTATTAAACTAACTTCTGTTGAATGGTAATCAGTTCCTTGTGTTAATTGAACTATATATTTAATTGTTCTGTATGTATTACTCGAATGTGTTGCAATTGTTGTTGCACTTGTTGAGGTCATTGTGGTTGATGTGACAGCTGAACCTTGTACAGTTGTATCATCAAACATTGCAATTGTGTTAATTGAATCGGTGGCCGGTTGATTTATTTCTGAAACAGTTGGTGTTATTATTTCTATACTATGTCCACTTGGTACATCAGTATCGAATGTTAAAGTTGTACCACTTACAGAATATGTTGCTTTTTCTTGATATACACCATCTAAATATACGAAGGTATTATTTTCCGATATTGGATTAACCGACATTGTATAAGCTGCCGTGCTACCATTTCCAGTAAATGCATCAACATTCATAGCTTGCCCAGCAATACCTTTACCCATTGTGTGTATTACTACTTCAGTACCTGATGCTGGAGCACTATCTAAAGTGACTGTATTTCCACTTAATGTATATGAATTTTTATTTTGATATACACCTTCTAAAAACACGATTAAACTATCTTCACTTGAAGGTGTTTGACTTAATGTAAAATCTGTAGTTGTCGCGTTTGCTGTGGTGGCTAAGTCAGTTGTAAAAGGTGTGACTGAGCTTGAACCCGTGAGAGTGACAGTATCTGTTCCTGCGGTTGTGGTGATATCAATACCACCTGCTCCTACAAGAGTCAGAGTATCAGTGACCTGGTCGGCGGCAACGGTTGTTTGGCCACTTACAGCTATATTACCAAATGAATTACCTCCAGTACTACTATTCGTAACTGTTATTTCATCTGAACTTGCATTAGTTGTTAGTGTAATACCTGTTCCTGCCACTAGGGTTAGTGTGTCTGAAGTCGAGTCAGCACTTACTGTACTTTGTCCACTCACAGCAATGTTAGCGAAGGCGTTATCTCCAGCGGTTCCCCAACTTAAGTTTCCACTACCGTCGGTTTTTAATGCTTGGCCACTAGAGCCATCGGCGTTGGGTAATACCCATATTTGGTCGCCTGATAATGCAGGTGCCTCAAACCCTACAAAATTAGAACCCTCATAGAATCTTAATTCATTTGCTGAACCATCCAATGAGAGATGTCCACTTACATTAAGTGTACCATTTAAATCTGTATCACCATTTACTGTTAAACCAGTTGCATCATCAATGGTGACATTTCTATTACCTATGACAACTTCTATTAAAGCGCCACTAGGTGGTGTATTACCTGAACCAAATGTTAATGTTGAACCACTAACACTATACTTATCTTTGGCTTGATATACACCATCAATATAAACTTGTGTATTATTTTCGTGATTTGGATTTACTCCAAGAGCAACTGTATTTGTTGAACCATCACCAGTATCTGTCACAACTGAACTATCGCCAAATCCTAAAACTTGTACAAATGCTTCAACTTGTAGTTTATCACCAGTAGTTGCGCCATTTACTAAAACAATTGTTGTTCCATTAGTTGCGGTAAAGTCAGTAGTTGGTACTAATTTAATACCATTTAATAAAACTGAAACAGCACCTGCAGTATATGCTAATGTATTTCCATTTGCATCTGAACCTGAGAATGATGTTTGACCAGATGTCGCAGTAAATAAAAATTCTGAATATACTCCGCTTTGCCCACTTCCACTTCCTGAAATAGTGATGGTTTTTGTAGCTCCGGTACCTGATGCTGTGACTCCAGCACCTACAAAGTTTAATGTTGAACCTGCTGTTGATAAAGCTGAACCTTCATCTTGAATTGTAAGTGCACCACCGGATACTGTGATAGTTTTTGTTGCGCCTGAGCCAGATGCCGTAACGCCTGAACCGACAAAGTTTAGAGTAGTAGCTGCAGTTGATAATGATGAACCTTCTTCTTGGACTGTTATTGATGAACCACCAGCTGCGGCAATAGTGACTGAATCTGCTGATGCATCAGTTGTAAGTGTAATATTAGAACCAGCAACTAAAGTTAATGTATCACTATTAGAATCTGCTGCTACGTTTGATTGTCCACTTACTGCTATTGTTCCAAATGCATTTCCTCCAGCCGATATAGAACTAAATGATAAATTACCACTACCATCTGTGACTAAAGCTTGTCCACTTGAGCCATCACTTGATGGATATGTTAATGAAGCAATTGTTGCACCAGGAGCTGTGATTGCATGTGAAAAATCAAACTCATCATCCGATGCATCCCATAATAGTGTAGCATCAGTTGAAGCATTAACAGCATCTTGAATTGTAAGACCAGCTCCATTTGCTGAACCTGATGTATCGCCTGAGCCTTTATTAACTGTTATGTTTTTATCTTCTACATCAAGAGTGGCTGTATTTAAAGTAGTAGTTGTACCACTTACAGTTAAATTTCCTGAAACAGTTAAATCGTTAAATGTGACATCACTTGAAGAACCAACCGCTTGGCCTATATTAATAACACCACTTCCAGTAATTGTGACTCCAGTTCCACCTGTTAAATGTGCTAATACTTCTGCTTGGCTTGGCCCTGTATATGTTATAACACCGGTTGAACTATTATAAGCTAATGAACCATCACCACCTGCATCAGTGACCGATATAGCTCCTCTAGCATCTGAATCTGCGTATTGTGTTATTGATGTAGATATTGCACCATTTGATATACCTATACCAGTTCCTGCAGAAAAATGAGCTCTTACTTCAGATGCACTAGGACCGGTATATGTAAAAACACCAGTACTACTATTATACGCAAGGGAACCATCCCCACCTGCGTCCGTGGCGGATACGGACCCACGCGCGCGTGCCTGAGTAAAATATTGATTTGTTCCTTCGGATAAATCTGCTGTATCAAATCCAGTTAAATTACGAGTATTGAAACTAGCTTTATTACCCATATATCCATGTGCTGAACATTGGTAATATAAACACATAGGTGTTGATTCTGTTGGAACAATTTGTGTGTATGCTCCTGATGAACCAGGTGTACCGTTTGTTGTGACACCGGCAGTATATGAAGTTGTTTTATCTGCTTCGTAATAGAATCTTAATGGATGACCTGAGTTTGAACTATCTGATTGGTCAAATCTATATGTATTACCAGGTACCAACATTAAGTGTGGTGATTGAACGCCATCAATATGATATCCTGAACTTGAACCTGAACCATGATAAGCATGGTCTGAATTTTTTGCTACAACTTTTACTTCAAAGGAAAGGGTTTGACTTTTTCTTATTTTAAAATATGAATCAGTAGCTGAACCAACTTGAAATACTTCACTATTAGAACCTTCAGTACTTTTAGCATAAAGTTTACCATCATAGGTATTTAGTGCTAATTCACCAAGGTCTAAATTACTTGTTGTTGGTATGGCACCTGCGGTAGCAGAACGCCTTAATTTAATATTTGTATTTCTTGCCAATTTTGGCTCCTCTTTTCAATCTCTATATAGAGAATTTAATAAAACAGTTTACAAACACATATTTATGTGTTATAATATAATATTAGTATGTACCACCATCTATAACATTAGAAAATGCTGGTACTCCACCACTATCAGCTTGTAGTAAACTTCCATTTGCACTTGAAGCAGCGGTGACATCTAGTGCATTTGCACCATCACCAAATAATACACCATTATCAGTAAAGGTTGAAACACCTGTACCACCGTGTGCTACGGCTAAATCTGTTGTTAATGTTAACGAAGCTGCAGTCATAGCTCCTGTCACATCTAATCCACCAGTAATATCTACATCGTCATCAATTGTGACTGTACCACCAGCTGAGTCAATTGTTAAATTACCAGATGATGTATCAATTTCGTTATCACCAGTTTGACCAACTTTAATATTACCTGATGCTAATCCAGTAAATGTACCTTCACCAAATACAACATTACCAGCTGTACCTGAGAATACTTCAGTATTATTTGTAGCATCTGGAATAAATGTAAATGTATTAGCACTATCGTCAAAACCAAAGAAACCTAGTTTAGCAGCTGAACCATTATGGTATCTAAACTCTAAACCTCTATCTTTGTTATCATCTGAGCCTGGATCTGTATCTCCACCTAGTGTAAAGATTGGGTCATCAATTGTGACTGTTGTTGAGTTAACTGTTGTAGTTGTACCATTTACTGTTAAGTTTCCTGTGACCGCTAGGTTATTACCTATTGTGACATTGTTTGGTAAACCAACTTGTAGTGTTACGTCAGTACCTGATTTAGAAGCTGTAGTTTCTATCTCATTTGTTGTACCTACAATTTTTAAATCGTCTGAAAGTAATGCAACATCTGCTGTACTTGAATCACCATCAACTGTAAGGGTTGTAGCAACTGCGGCAGTACCTGCTGCGGTTAATCTACCTTGAGCATCTACTGTAAATGTTGGAATTGCTGTAGTAGAACCATAAGAACCTGCTGTGACGGCAGTATCATCTAAGTTAACTGTAAGAGTATTACCACTTCCTACAGTTGTTAAAGCTGTTCCACCTGCTATATCTAATGTTTCACTATCTAAATCTATAGATAAAGCACCACCTGAATCACCTTGGAAATCTAAATCCTGAGCTGTTATTTGAGCATCAACATATGTTTTAATAGCGGAGGCTGTTATAAGTTGACTTTGTGCTGGGGAACCAGGCATTGAAGTTTGAATACTTGTGACTTCTTGACCTGAACCACCTGTACTTTCAAGAGCTAATGTTCCTATATTTAAAACATCTATATGTTTATTACCATCTACAATAAGTGCACTATTATTAGTTGTGGTACCATGAACATGGTCCAACATGGCAGTAAAATACTTACCACCGATTAAATCAACTGCAGCTGATACTCCACTTGTTTCGGTACCAGTACCTATGTATAACCTATCACCGTTATTTCCTTGAGTCCCTGAAACCCATGAGTAAGCTAACTCACCGGTTTTAAGATTAGTAGGTGCACTTGTGGTTGCACCCGTATTTAATATTTTTAATCTTGTTAATTTAGCCATTTTTAATATGTGCCTCCATTAAATGTGGTATTTGAATTCTCTATTGTTGTTTTTAAATCAAATTTAGTTGTAGTACCATTGTATATTAACATTGCTCCATCAGCATTTGCAGAAGCATTAATATCAGATAAGTCTGTTAAAGCCAAATTACCAACCTTTATGGTTTGGGCAACAATCTTACTTGGATTCTTTCTAAGTTTTGCTTTTATATTTGCCATTTACTATATCTTCGTTACGCCTGGCATTATCTCCACTTGTCCTTCAAGAACTCTTGTTTTAACATTCGCTGCACTTTTAATTTCTACATCATATACATATCTACCTGGTTTCATTGCATCGGATTGAACCGCTGATAATGAAAAGGTAATAATACCTGTTGTAGCATTACTAACTGCGCAAGTTAAATTTACAGCAGTACTAGAGTAATAACTTCTTCTTACCTGTCCCTGAACTGTAAATCCAGTTAAGTTTAAAGCATCTCCATCTGCATCAGTCACATCGACTGAAGCTGTAAAATCAGTTCCCTGATCGACTGTTATATTAGAGTAAACCGCCATTTATTCCTTTACCTATTTATTTATACTTTTTAGTTCTTCTATTTCGGCTGAAAGTTCCTTAATAGATTCTACTAAAAGCCCTATTATTTTTTCGTATCTAACACCAAGTGTACCATCTTCTTTTTCATGTACAACTTCTGGAAGTACTTTTTCTACATCCTGTGCTATAATACCAGTATCTCTTTTTCTTATATACTCTTTACGTTCTTCTGTAAGATATTCATCTTTCCAATCAAAGGTCACACCTTTAATTAATTTTACTTTATCTAAAGCATTTGGTATTACTTTAATATTTTCTTTTAATGTTTCATCAGATGAATAGAAAGCAATAACATCGCCAACTGCTCTTAAATCATGAGAAGTTGTTGTACCAATTGTATATGTTCCTGGGAAAGTTGAAGCCATAGCAACTGAACCAGTACCTGTGATTGTAGTAAAACTCATACCTGTACCGGCAGCTACTGATGTGACTCCTGATGAGTTTACTGCTCCAATATCACTTCTTATAAGACTAGCTGATCTATTCAAATGCCCATCACTTCTTATTGCAGGTGTACCTGTATCAGGGGCATCATTATCGATTGTGATTACGTTACCAGAAATTTCAGTACTAATACTTGCACCACCCCTAATATCTACTGGACCAACAGCATTATTACCACTAAAGTTTGTTGCAGTACCAGTGTCAGCTGTTAAATTTGTTATTGTATTTGTGTCAGTATTTGTAGATGTATTTTTAATGGTAATAGTATCACCTGAGTGTGTGACATCTATTCCAGTATCCCCAGCAAAAGATACTAAATCTCCACTTGTGACTGATTCATTTCCTGCTGTATCTGTTGTAAATGACCAACTGCTATAATTATCTGCAGATGCAGAACCACTATAACCTAGTGAAGATAATGAAATCGCAGTATTATTAGAAGCTGCAGTTAATCTACCCTGTGCATCAACCGTAAATGATGGAACAACAAATTGAGAACCATAACTACTTGCAGTGACTGCAGTATCATCAAGTGTAGTTGTAATATCATTGCCACTTCTTGATGTGGTTAATCCTGTACCACCCTTAAATTGTACAGTTTCAGTTGATGTGATGTTTTCAGAAGCTCCACTATCAGCATCAATTTTCCAATGTTGATAATTATCTAAACTTCCAACTGCAACAGAGTTGATATTTGTTATATGGCCATGAGTATCAAGAGTAATATCTTGTACAAATGTATTACCAATATTATTTACAGACCCTTGGCTTGATGTATCACTATGATTGATTGTGAGAGTATCTCCACTTACTGATGTATCAATAAAGGTTCCACCAGAAATTGTAAGTGTATCATTATTATTATCAGCTACAGCAGTTCCAGAATCAGATGCTACATTCTTAAATATATTTTGGCCTGAACCTAAATCACTAACTGAATATGTGACTGTATGAGTTGTACCTGATTTTCCAGTTGTTAAGTTAAGACCTGCACCAGCTACAAAATTTAAATTATCATTTGCCTCAAAGTCATTGGTTTCGATTTTAGGACTACCCAATGTTGCTGATGATAATATTAATGAACCATCTGCTTCCCATCTATCAGTTGCAAAGTTATATACAATAGAGTGAGAACCTGTGACATTAGAAGCTGCACCACTATGTGTGCCTACACCTGTAAAACTTCTTGTTTCAAATCCAAATCCACCTGTTGTTGGCTCAGTACTTGAAGTGCCTGTTAATATAAGAGTATCATCTACTTCTAATGTGGCTGTGTTAATTGTTGTTTGAGTACCATTAACATCTAAATTACCAGTGATTGTTAAATTACCACCAACAGTCACGTTATTTGGTAAACCTACTGTGACTGTACCAGCTGATTCTGAAACTTCAACTTCTCCACTTGTACCTTGGAAAGTAATTGTTGAACCCAGAGCTCTAGCTGTACTATTTGAACCATCACTAACTGTAATTGATGAATTAGCTAATTTAGCATTTGCGATTGAACCTGCTAATTTATCATTCGATATAGAACCAGCTAACATACTATTTTCTACCGACCCTGCGGCTATAGTTGCTGTGAGTGTTGCATTTCCTAAGTTAGTTAATGTTGCATTACCAGTTAAATCACCAGCTAAAGTAATTACTGGATCAGCTGATAAAGCTAAATCAAAATGTTCATCACTAGCATCCCATGTTGCAGTTAATCCTGTGGCTGAACCAATTAATTCTTTTGCATTATAGAATGTGACAATATCAGCAACTTGTGAATTACCACTATCATCTAATCCTTTTACTTGGAAAGCTCTTGCTTCTTTATTACCACTTACCTGTGTTTCATTAAATCTAATTTCTACATCTGATGCACCAGATATATGGTCACTTCTTTCAAAAGATAATCCTCTTATACTAGTGTTAGGTGTAAGTTTAAGGAAAGCAGTATCAAAACCAAGTTCTGAACCTGTGCCACCACCAACTAATAGAGAACCAGCTCTTAAGTCAAGAGTTGTGCCACTTCCAAAGGTCATTGTTTTACCATTAGTTCCAAAGGTTAAATTGGTGTTTAATGTTTGAGCTGAAGATGAAACTAATTTTACACTTGCATCTGCATTGGCATCAACTTCATTTATTGCTAATACTAAATCGCCTTTTGCTGTGGTTGTTAAATTTGCTTTTGTTCCTAAATGGTCTTGTAATTCTGTAATACCACCAACTACTGTAGTAGCACTATAACCTGATTCATCATCTATTGATGCAACATTACCAATCTCAGCATCTAATTCATTTATACCTGCAACTAAATCATTTGCTGTGGTTGTTAATCCGGCTGCTACTAAATTATTACTTGTGCCTCTTACACCAAGTTCTAATTCGTTTATTGATGCAACTATATCTGCACTTGTATTTGTATTTAATGATGTGATATCACCAACATCATCTTGTACTTCGTTAATTGCATCTACTAATGAATGAGATACAACCTTAATAACATCTCCACTTGAAGCTGCATTATTTAATTGAATAATTCTACCGTATGTAGTATCAATTGAAGTTTTACCAGTGTGTTGAGCTGATGTAATCGTATTTGTACTAACACCATTTCCACTTGTTCCTGGGTGAACTCTTAAAGCAGCATTTGTATTATAAGTACCTGAATCTGTTTTTAATCTTATACCATCAGCCACTGATGAAGATAATATTTTACCTCTAAACGTGACGGCGGCTGCAGTTAAATCTGTTTGAGCACTAGCTGCTTGATATACTTCACAATTTTCTACAAATTGAGTTAAGGTAGGTGAACCAGTTAAAGCAATATTTGATTTATAATTTGGTGCTCTAAATGTATTTGTTCCAGATAATGCTTGAGTAAGTTCAGTACTTCCACTATATACTCTTACTCTTCCAACTGGAAGTGATTCAGAATGTGATATATTATCTAAAGTTTCTTCAGATTTATATTCATATCTCATTGAACCACTTTCAAATAATGTTTGAGAAGCAGCAGCTGTAAATGTTTTTGTTTTATCTAATATTCTAGAATCGATTAATTTATTATCACCAACATCAAAAGAGATATCATTACTCTTTTGTCTAAACTCTTCAAGAGTATTATTCTTTAAAATTCGTGTTTCGTCGTTTTGTGCCATATTTATTTACTCAACTTTTTAACTAATTTTTTTAGTTCTTCTATTTCTGCTTTCATAGTTTGCATATCATTATCTCTTTCTTGATTTGCTGCCATTCTGGCTCTACGTCCTGCAAAAGCATCTGCATTAGTATTTATAACTGCTCCACTGACCATATCTTTTTCTAAATCTGGTTTATCCACTACTTTTGCTCTTGCCATTTTATCTCCTATGTACTACAAATTGCTCTAAAGTCTTTTATTTCAGGAACTTTAGAAGAACTAGTTGACCTTAATACTAATTTAAATTGTATCTGTGCAAATGAACCTGTTGGGTCTATTTGATATCTTGCTTCTCTAAATCTTTCTCCAGATGGTATAGGAGTATCAGGAGTTGCTTGAATAAATGCAACAGTATTAATATCAACATCACCACCAGCAACTGTTCTAAAATATACATCTACATCACAAGCACTTGGTTTTTTAATATTAACAAATATATCTGCTACATCTGCTGGTTCATCTAATGAAACAACCTTTGTAAAATATTTACTTATGTTTGGTCCATTTTGAGCAACAGCTTCTGAACCTGATTGTGAATTCACTCTATTTTGTATACCATATATTGAAGCTCTATTCATATCAATAATTGGTGTAAGTGCTGAATCAGTAGATTCTAATTCAATTCTTAATTCAACTGATTTTCTGTTTGACATATTAGCTGTTTCATTTCTATCTGAAAATACAGCTCTTGGTAAAGCAAATTGAAAATTTCTATTTGGAAGTAATTCTATTTCACTACCATCTTGGCTAAATACATTTGCTTCATTACCATCTGCAGATTTTGCTTTATGGAATTTAGCAAATACTTTTATATTAGTTCCTGGTACTTGTATGTTCTGTATATAAGGATGTAATACATCCATAATAGCATTTTGTGTACAAAGTATTCCACTACCTCCACCAAATCCGGTGGCATTTGCATTTGTACCGCCTGAATTTGCTATAGTAAATGTATCATGCGTAAATGAAGTAATTGTATGTGTACCTAATATTTGTGCCTTTGGAATATTGTTTACTGTTGATGGCATTGTTACGCCTGAAGCTTCAGAAATAATAACACTATTTGATGTATCATACATTCCATGGTTCTTCGCATTAACTGTAAATGCAGGTGAACCACTAGTAGTTGATATAGAATCAACTTTTAATTTCTTAGCTGGTAGCACATCGTTTACTAATGTGATTTCACCTTTCTTAGTAATATCAAAATCACATCTATTCAATCTAAATTTTAAATCTTTACTTTGCTCTGGTGTCCATGTTGAAGCATTTTGAGATGTAAAGAATACACCATTATATGGTTGTTTTGTAATTCTCTTAGTTGTATCTGTTAAATCATTACCACCCATTTGAGCTATATAAGCTTCATAGCTATCACAAGCTGAAGTTAGTACTATTGCATATTCAACACTTGGTTGTAAATATACTGGGAATGGAAAACTAAATTTAGTTGCTGCATCTGCATTACCTACACCATTATTTGCTGATTGGTCAGATGCAATTGATACATCACCTGGATATAGAATACAATCTGCTCCAGGAACTATGTTTTGAGTTGGTATACCATTTCTTGTAGTACGTATTGTTAACCTAACTGGTATTGCTGTATCTTTTGACCTAAAGAAACATTCAACGGAAGAACAAAAGTATCCACCTTTTCTATCAATAAGAATGGTTTGTGCTAATGGGTCTTCCCATTCAGTTGTTTCTTCTACTACAGTTTCTGTAAGTACTCGAGTATTTTTTAATTCTGATGTGACTAATTTTGGTACCTTAGTTGATACAACAGTTTCTTGTAATATTTCTAACATACCAACTGCATGATACTCAGCTTCACAAGAAGATGTTTCTACATGTTTTCTATTTTGACTATCATCGGATAATCTAAATATCTTTGTACCTGTAGCAAATTTTAATGCATCGTTTCTTGGTATTAAGAATGAACCTGTTAATACACCACTTGCATTTGTAGTTAGTGTTTCTCCAGCACCATCAGGGTGTTGTGTTTTACCTTCATGAGTATCAACACTTCCTTGGTCTGAGAATTCAAAGAATCCATCTCCACTTCCATCAGTTGTAAATGTTTCTAGTCTTGTAAAGTTTGAAATATCTGAGCCATCAAAGAATGCATACATTCTAGTATTTGGTTTAAGTAATTGTGCTTTAAAGTTAACAACCCTTGACCTCATAAATGGTATAATATTTATTTGTACAACTTTTACGCCATCACTTCTTGTGACTGTATCAAATCCTAACTCTGTTAATAATCCTGTTTGTGATTGATTAGTTGATGTAGTAGTAGTTGTTTCTGTTGTTATACCTTGATTTCCACGATCGTCTTCTACTCCATAAGTGACTCTTGATGTTTCTACTCCAACCCAATCTGTTTCCCACTCATTCCAAATTGTTCCTAATATACCTTCATCTTCAACCATTTGTTTAAATTGGTCATAAGCTTCTGTATCATCAATAAAAATTGTTGGAGCTGTATCAACATCTTTCCATTCATCTGAATCAGGTGATAGTTCAAGAGCACCAGTCCATGAGAATATATTATATGGATTAACATTAATAAAGAATGATGAGAAAGGTTGATTTATTTCTGCAACTTCAGTTATTTGATTAGTTCCACCACTTCCATCTAAGTGAACTAATGAAGTACTCTTCTTAGCTAATTTATGAGTTGAACTATTTGATGCGGAATCACTAGCTTTTCTAACTAAATTAATATTTCTATTAATAGATTGAGGTCTTAATATGCCTCTACTTCTATCCATGGCTACTGAGTATTCTGGGTTAGATGTATCAGCTAAACGTGTACCAAAGAAACTATCTACAATAAATCCATTCTTTAATCTTTCATCTCCTGATGAATCTCTAACTTGTATAGATGCTGCGTTTTGTTCTAGTAAAGATAAGGATGTAAAATACTCCATAGTTTTTACTCTTTTATCTAATTTACCGATATCTCTCATTGTATATCTTTTATTATCAACAAGAGTAAGATGTACATCGTCATCAACATTAAAAACGTATGGGTCTAATAATACTTCAAATATTGACATACATTTATCTGGTGTAGCAGCAGGTACTGGGTCAATTGCAGGAACTCCTTTAGTCACTGCATATTCACCTTGAGCATTTAAATGTACATTATCAATTCTTGACATGAAATGTACTATATCATGTTCAAATGCTGTTGAATCTGCTACAATACCATTATTAGGTACTCTTGAACCAGTTCCTGTAAATCCTGTACCGGCATTATTTTTTCTTGGCCTAAAGTCAATTGCATCTCTTAATCTAACTCTTCCTTTTATACTATCAAAGTTTCCAATATCTTCATATACCGGATATGATTCAGCACTAAAATAATCTCCTGAACCATGTGAATAGTATTTAAATGTTGCTGTGACTGTACCGGGATTTGCAAAACCTGATTTTAGCTCTATCGCTCCAAGGTCATAAAAGCTATCCCTTTGTCCAGTATCTAATGTAAATTTATCTGTAATATTATTTCCTGCTGCATCAACAACGCTTACTAGTTGGTAAACATCTGCATGACCTAAACTTAATCTATTATTTGTTAATGCACCACTGGCTGTTGTATTACTTGATGCTGTTTTAGTTTTTTGTGAAGCTCCTGCAACCCTTACACTAATAACAGCTTCCATAGTACTTCCACCTGAAACTGTTAGATTACCAAAGGTCACTACATTACCAGATATGTTTGTAGCAGCTGATGCTGCTCCACTGGCTGCATTACCAGATGTATATACACTTGCTAAAGCACTACCTTCATTTACTGGAGTTCCACCAGATACTGTGACCTGATTACTTGAACTTGTAAACCTTTTCTTAACTGTGTATGAAGTATTTGTAGCTGCAGTTTTAATTGCTTCGAATGGTAAAGGGAATACTAAAGAGTTAGCACCTGTACCAAATAACTGTCCAACTGCACCAGCTAAGAAATCTGTTCTAAATTTTACGACTGAACTTTCTAAATGTTCAACACTTTGTATATTACTAAAAGCATAACCTGAGTTCATAGTAATATCAAATAGATATAACCTTCTAACACCACCACTCATTTCAAATGCTCTTGCTCTTGCGGTACCTCTTATTGTACCACTTCCACCTGAGCCACCTGTTGAATCAAATAGATTTAATGTAGCAAAATCATCAATTGGTGGAACACCAGAAGCGTTAGCATTACACTTCATAAAGTTTCCAACATCAACTGTTTGTAAAAAGTCTGGTACTGAATTTTCATCAGTAGAACTTCTTGGTTTATCCATAGCTAATGGGTCTGGAGCTGCAGTTTGTACTCTATAACCTTCAATATATGCAACCGATGGTTGTATTGAAAGTGCTATTTTACCTGCGACACCACCATTACTATTTGTAAATTGACCAAAGTTTGAACCTGTATCTAAATGTTCTTTTACTTGAGCTTGCATTGGTTGTACAGTATAATTACCTGATTCTTCATGAGTTCTTTCAGCTAATATTTGGTCTAATGTAGTTGGTTCATTTGTTGTTGTATCAACATGCATAGCACCATTTTTAACTTCAGCAAGTAATACAAAGTTTTGTGGAACTGCAGTTATACTTGTGGCTTTTGTTAGTGTAGTACTAATTTGATATCTATCTGCGCCAGGTGCTGAAAAGTTAGGTGCACCTAAAGCGTTATCAACTAAACTGGAATCTGCATTTGAATTTACTAATGTTTCTGAAACTGTAAATCCTACAACACCATTTGGTGTTTGAGTATATTTATCGCCACCATTATCTAGTGTAATTGTTCCACCTTCTACGTATACAAAATTTCCTCTTAAGAAGAATACACCTTCTTTTAATACAAAAAATGAGTTTTGACCTACTGCATTACTAATTGATGATGCTTGAGCTGGTGTATTATTACCTGGGTTTGTACCACCACCTACCATAAGGAATGGTGTACCAGATGCATTACTTTGAAGTACTTCACCAGCAACAAAGGATTTAAATGCTCCACCGGTTCCTGAACTTTCATATGATAGATAAATGGTATGTGGATCTGAACCACTTGAAGCTTCAACATCGTATACTCTTGCTGTCACTCCATTTGTTTGACCAGTTAATGTAGAACCTTTTATTGCAGTAAGTATAGCAGCAGTTGTTGTTTGAGATGAACCACTATGAACAAAAGCTGATTCAACTTTTATAAAATCTCTATTTGTATAAGTTGATTTTTCTCCATTAACAACTGAATCACCTTCTTTAAATGCAAATTGACCTAACCTATCTAACTGAGCTTGTAAAGCCGTTTGCATTTGAGTAAGTTCTCTTGCTTGGACAGATACTCCTGGTTTAAATAATATACGATGAAATCCTTTTGTTTCATCAAAGTCATCGTAATAAGGTGTGACGTTGTAATTTTTTACTACTGTTTTTGCCATAAAATTTTCCTGTTAAACTATATTAGAATTCTAATATAATTTTTATATCTTCAATTTGTGTTGCGCTTCTATTAATTGGTAATCTATTTTCTAAGAATAATACTTCACCAGTTTCTCTATTTAGTTCTGCATCTTTTACTGCGTTAGAACTTTCAAGAGTACCATTAGTTGTACTAGTACCACCTACAACTTCTTCACCATTAACAAATGATACATAACCTGTTTTTTCATTTTGATGGTAATATACAAATCCATTTGATGTATCAATTTCCGTGACAAAGGCGACGGCTCCGGAAGTTTGACCTGTAATTACTTCATCTACTGTAAATGAACTAACATTACTACCACTTGAGAATGTTGAAGAGAAATCTAAATAATCTAAAGCTTTTAAAGTATCGGAAGAAGCTATTTGACCAGCTGTTGCTCCCGCACCTACTAGTGGATTTTTCAATAACATAATTTGTCTGAAATCATTTCCTACTGTAATATCTCCACTACCATCAGCACCATCTAACTTAACGTTTAATCCCATAAAGAATCCACCAAGTTCTGCTCTTGGGTCAGTTCCATGACCACTCTTACCTACACCTCTATAATTAGGTGCTATGACAGCTCTCCCAGTTCCTAATGAACCACCTTGGCCTGTCACTACGATTGTTGCTTTTGTATAGTTTGTACCTTTATTAACTATATTAATTGATGTTAAAGCTCCACCTACTACTGTTCCAGTAGCTGTTGCTCCTGTACCATCTCCAGTTATTGTTATAAATCTAGTTCCTGAAGAACCAGCAGCAAATTCATGAGTACCATTATTATAACTTGACCCACCTGCTGTGACTTCAACTCTTTCGATTCCAGCAGCTAATGAATCATCTCTTGAAGCCTTTTGGTTTAGGTATTGAGCATAATCTGCTTCAGTTAAGTTTGATTCTGCATCTGAATCTGCAGCATATGCAAATGTTAAAACTGTATTTGCTGCTACTATACCACCATTTGCTACACTTACTGTAATTTGTGAACCACTCACTGCACTTACCTTTGCGGAACTTCCCATATTAGTACCTGTGACTGTCATTCCAAGAGCAATATCATCATTCATTTCTTTTAATAATAATACGGTTGCACCTGAAGCAGAGTTGGCAGCTACTTGAGCTTCGGTTCCCATTGAAATATATTTAACTGGCATAAATGAGTTTGTTAAAAACTTTTCTGCATCAGCTACAGAAGTTGTATACATATATTTCCATGTATATCCATCTGATTCAGCTTGTGGTTGTGTTAATGTTTGTGTTGGCTGTTGAGTTGATACTCCACCACCAGCTTTTATACATTTATAAACTTTAAACTCATTTGTAATTGCATAGAATTTTTTATCGAATATATCTGAATCATCAGAATCCCATGCTAAATATGATGTTTGTCCATCCCAAGTATGTCTTGGAACTACATGTGAAACGTTTGCTGATGTGACTTTCTTAACTCCAATAAGATTAGACCTTGCCTTTCCTATTTCATCGAGGTGGTCTCCTGGGTTAGGTGCTGTTGCTGCATCGGTAGTATCAGAGGTGGAATTAGACCACACATCACCTTTACCAATACCAACATATACTGCACTATTTGAAACATCTTCTTTGAAGTTGCTTGAGTTTACAACTCTAAAATTACTTGATACTATTGCTGCCATTTTTAATTACCTATTCTATTTCTACGAATGTACGTATGTTATTATTATTTATATTAGTTGGATCGACGTTTTGAATTTCTACGTCACCTAAAAAGGATATTTGTTGGTTAGAACTAAATAACCTATGTGTATCGTAAAAGTCACCTTTCCTTTGTTTATATCCATTATTTATAATGGTTTTAAAATTGTCAAAATTAAATCCATTATGTATATTTGTCATATTATGATTTAAACTTAATATTAAAATTTCTTTTTGATTGTTTGCTCTTAATTCGTTATGTGCACCAGATGCTATTCTTACTATTGGGTCTGTTGTATAACCTAACCCTGGATTGCTTGGTGTTATATCTCCACTTGTAATAAATCCATTTGAATCTAAATTTCCAAATGATGCTACTGCAGTAACGTTTGTTGATAAAGGATTACCATCAGCATCCACTGCATTAGGTGGTGGAAATGTTATTCCAGGTGGTGTTCTAAAATTCTTTTGTGATGGACCAAGTACTCTTATCTTTGATATCTTTGTAGCATTAGAGTTTAACGGAACTGTCGCGAATAATTGAGCAAAACCTCCACCTACATTTAAAATCCTAATATCATCTACATCTAATTCACCATCTGAAGTTAATCCTATTTTTGCTACTGGGTTTGTTGTTGTTTGACCACTTGCTGCTGTTCCATTAAATGAAACATCTAATTCATTACCACTTGCTGTATATCCAAATCCTTTTTCACCTATTGTGATTGATTTTACTTGGCCGTCACTTTTTGTAAATGTTGCTGTAGCTGTGACACCAGTTAAAGTGTGTGCTGTTCCACTACCTTGGGAACCTAAATTAATTGCTCCACCTCCTGTAGTTTCTCTCAACTGAATTGTATTACCAGATTTGTTGATAACTTTATATGCTTTAGGACTAGTTAAATTTGCTATAACTCCACCTCCACCACTATTATATGTGATTTGATCGCCATCATTTAAAGCTGCAGCTTGAGCTGTTGTTAATGTAATAGTATTACTTGATGTGTTAACAGCTGTTGCTGGATTAAATGTCATAGCACTAGGTGCTGAGAAAGTTCCTTGTGGGTTTCCATAATCTTGACCACCATCTGTTATTGTAATATTTGTGACTCCACCACCTGAAATTGTAGCACTTAAATTTGCTGCAGTAAATCCACTTGCTGATGCAGCATCTGATGTTGTAATTGTTGGTGCACTTGTATATCCGGTACCACTACGACCTCCCGTTAAGCTAGTCAAAGTAAATCCTGAGATAACACCATTCTTTAATAGTAATGAAAGTGTACCTGATTTATGAATCTTAGCTACTGCAATTGGTGTAAATTGAGATGCAAAAGCTTCTACTAATAAAGGAATATCCTCTATACCAATTACACCAGGTTGAACACCAGGCATTGATATATGATTTTTAGTAATAGTAGAATCTATTAATTGTAAGAATATTAAAATCTCTGCAAAATAAATAAACCCGGCTGGGTGTACTAATTTATCAAATGCATTTTCCCAATCAGTTAAATTTCTACCGGTTTTTATTAGGTATGCAAACTTTTGAAATTTCTTACTGTCTTGTAATACCTGGTTATATGATACAAAACCCTTTTGGTTTAGGTAAGTACCTCGCTGTACGAAGGTCACAGATGCACCAGATGGCAAAGTTATGGCTGTACCAAGGGTTATAACCTTCCCATTTGCACTAACAGCGGTCACTGAAGGTGCATTAGCCAGAGTAAATGTTGTACCACTAATTAATTTAGAACCTACTTTTATAATATTATTACTTGCTGCGATATTTACAGTTGTACTACCATTACTGGCTGAGGTTAAAGTTGTAGTGTGTCTAGGGTCTTGGTCCCAATCACCTTCCGATGGAATAAGAGTTCTATCATAAGGTCTTTCTACTTCTACATTATCATTAAATAATAATCTAAAAAATATTTCAATTGAATCTGCGCTTCCTCTTAATTTATAAAAATCTATTATCTGTTTATATAAAGTTCTTTTATTTCCTACAGTATTTCTAGGTAATGATATTCCAATTTCTTTCTGCATCATTGTCAGGAAATTTTCATCATTTAAATCTATATCCATAGCTTCTTCAATTGAATTCATGACATTTGATGGTCCTGGTCCAACCCACCTTTTAACTATTGTGGTTAAAGAAGCTGAGTAATTATTAAAAGAACTTAAACCACTTACAGTATAAGTTTTACCTATTTGATTTACGGTTGTATCTGCTAAACTTCCAGGTAAATCATTTCCATTTGTTATTTCTACATTAATAGAATTTAATGGAATAGTCATACTAGATGTAGCACCTTTTATTGAATGTTGAACTCCGGTTCCAACTCCTGATAACCCAATAGCAGTTCCACCTTTTGTAGCACTTAGTTGTATTTCTCCACCATTTGAAAATACTATAAATAATTTACTTTGATTTGTTAATCCAGTAATTTGTGTACCATCACCAGCATCATATATAATTTCAGTTCCAACTGGTAAAGCTCCCTGATTGGTAGTACCTATTATTAACTTATTGTTTGTGGTATCAACTACCGATGATGAAGAACCATCAAAGGTGAATTTAGCGGGTGAATCACCAGTTGGAGAGGTGATCGTGAGAACTGAACTTGTCCCTGAAAAATCTGTAAAAAATTGATTATTATTTTGTGTTGGGTCTGGTACTCTGAATCTAGCTACGCCATCTAATATTATATCATTAAATACTTTTGTTTCTTGGTATAAGAATTCATCCATATTCATGAATGTATAATATGATTCTAAGAAAGCTTTTAATTTAGGTTTATTAGATAATATATCACCAGGTATAATTTGGTCTAGACGAATATCCTCTTTAGTATGTCTTAAAGTGGAATCATCTACTTCTATTACACCAGGTGTTAAATTAAATTTACTTAATTTCATTATGTTTTTAATCTAGATGTTGTTGTATAATTAATACTTCCACTTGAACCAGCTGTTGCGATTGTATCAACTTCTGAAGTTATAGTAAGTAATGAATTATCAATTGTTAATAGTTGTTCTCTTTTAGGTGCAATATCTAAAGAATCAGGTATTACACTAATTTTAATTCTAGCGTTTGTTGTTGGAATAAAATTATTTAAAGTAATTGTTCCATCTGCTATATTAATTGTACCAGCATCTGCAATAACTGTCACGTTATTTCCTGATACACTTTTAAATACAATTACTCTTCTTTCAGTTGAATTACCAGCAATTGCTATATCTCCAAAGAAATGGTCACTAGTGTCTGAGCTATTTAATTTGAATGCTGTTGAAGAAATTAAATGTTTATCTGAAGCTCCTCTATCAAAGAAAGAACCTGCAAAATTAAGTGTATGATTTTGTGTTGTGACTACACCATCTATATCTGTAAGTGGTGTTATATATTGACACATTCTTGGTCTTATTGAACTGTTTAATATGGCTGGGTCTGCACTATCAATTAAATTGGTTAATTGTGAATGTCTAAATACACCATCAAATTTATTTAAATTATTAAAATTATAATCACTAATTGTATCTCTTACTACTGTTTGTAATTCTACAGAACTTCTATCTGTAAGGTTAGGATTAAATTTAAATGCTACATCTAATTCTAATCTTGTAAATACAGGGTCAACAATTTCTGGTGTGACGGATACAACGTTCTTACCTTTTAATATAGCATCTTTTATTTCAGTTTTTTCATCTTCAGTTAATATCTCAGATAATATAGGTTTGACTGAAATATATACTCTTCCAAAATCTGGTATTTCTTGGTCCTCACCACCCCATGTAGCAATTGAATCTATATTACTAAAATTCTTTTTAATAATTGAAGCATAATCATTTGCAGTCACAGCTCTATTTTGTGCAATAAAAGTAAGTGGTGCATTAAATCTAATAGATTCTGATGTTTCTTGTTCTACACCACCAGATGCGTTTGTAATAGTTGTTGGAGTATTAGCTGTAAATCCAGCAACGGAATCAACCATGGTAAATGCACTAGCACCATTTGCATCATCGCCTTTAGTTTTTACATAATCGATTGTGACTATATTATCATTAATAGGTTTAGTTCCAGTAACGCCATCACCAAAATAAACTTCATAAAATCCTGATGGATTTTCTTGTAAAAAATAAACTTTAGTTGTTTCATCTACATCTTTAAGTGTTTCAAATTTATTATATATATCAAATGAAGTTGATTCTTGGTTTTCCTGTACGCGTACACGTAGCGTGCTCGTATCTGCGTCTCTGTCTGAAATTTGAAACTTTTGATTCTCAATATCATTATCAACTCTATATTTCATTTCCCTTAGTGTGCCTTGAGCTATTGTAATGTTAGGGAACGAATATATATTAGTTCCTCCACTTCCTAAAATTGATTGATGAGATTCTAAAACCACAAATTGAAATTCTTGGCCATCAACAATTGTGGTTAGCTTTGTACCTCTATTTAATGATATTGCAGTTGGTTTATCACCACCTACTCCTGAAACATCAACTGCTATACTTACAGTAGCTCTTGCAGATAAAATTGAACGTGGTACATATCCTAATAATTTTGCTCTTGTGACAACATTACCTCTTATTTGAGCTGAGTCTAAAAATGCTTCGTTTAAAGCAAAGTGAGCATTCATTGCGTTGTAATGTGTATTATAAGCTAATACATCTAAAATAATATTTAAGCCCGAGCCTTCGAAATCATAATCATTAAACTCTGATTGTGTTTTTAAAAAATTTTTAAGATTATTCTTTATTGTTGAAAAATCTAATTCCGTTACGTTTAAATTACTAGCCATTATCTTAACCTTCTTAATTCTATTGTGAAATTTGTTTGTATATTAAATTCTTTTATAATATAAAATACATCTACTAAGTATGAATCTCTCGCTTCAATATTTTTTATATTGACACCTGTCACATCGACTCTAGGTTCACTTCTTGAAATAGCTGTTCTAATTTCGTGTCTTAAAAAAATTCTTGTAAGTGGATCGTCTGGTTCGAACAATATACTACGTAAGTTAGCTCCAAAATCTTTGTTAAATGGTCTTTCAAACTCATTTGTCGATAATATATGTTGAAGAGACTGTTGGATTGCTCTATCATCTCGCAATGGAACAATATCTTTTTTTATAGGATGTAGTGTAAAATTCAAATCTAAATCTCTATGTTCTTTTTTACGAGCAACAATACTGGCCCCTTTAATGTTTCCAGTTATTTGTTTTGCTGCTGAAGTAAATCTTGCCATATAACTATTTATACACTTTGACCGATCGTTTGGTCACTTAACGATGATTGAAATGTATTAGGTTCCTCCTTTATTCCTTCAAATCCACTTAAGTCTATCTTCTTTGGAAATCCTATTATTTCTAGAAAATCACAAAAATCTAATGTTAAAAATTCTACTAACTTTCCTAATCCAACTGCATCAAGAGCATCTTTTACTGCTTGAATAGCTTCCTTTATTAAGAAAGAAAAATAATCCTGTGCAAATTCTTTTATTTTAGTCACTAATCTTGCTAATGTAAATTCTGGTATTTCAACATCATCATTAAATTCACCACCTAATATTTCTTCTAAAGTAAATGGTCCAACCTTAATCGCCATTATTTCATCTATTTTTTCTTCAATAGATTTTTCAGTATCATCTATTATTTTTAAAATCAACTCTTCAATTGCTTCTGCTGGATTTGTAGGAATCTTAAATCCTAAAGCATCTAAAGCATCCAAAGCAATATTGATTTGATTATTCATATATTCTTTTACTTTCATTCTAATAAAATCATCTATTTGATTTAACTTGTATTCTCTACTTTCAAATTTGTCTATCATCAATTGATATTCTGGAGGAAGTAAATCATACATACTATCTACATCAATTTGGTCTTTTATACTCTGTAAATAATCTCTATCAGTTGCAAATTTTATTACATCTATTTCAACACCTAAAATATTTACTGTAATTGAAATAGACGTGACATCTTTAATTATTTCCATGATTTTAGCTTGAACATAAGTACTATATTCACCAATCATACGCCTAATCATTATCTCATATTCTTTTTCAGGTATTTCTAACTTTTCAAACTTAGGGTCATAAGGTCCTAAAATTTTATCTCTTATTTCATCTAATATCTTTTTTAATTTTTGAGCTTCTTCACTTACTTTATCTATTTCAGAAGTTATACCTTTTTCAGCTTCTGTAATTAAAGCTCCAAAATAGTTTGTTAAGTTTGCAGGTGTTGGTAATAATACATTAGGACATTCTAAAGGTGGAATTGTTCTATTAATTCTCTTCGCCGTTACGACTACTTCTTCAATTACCTGCTGTTCAGCCATTATGTTATTTTCGTTTTTCCACCTGAAGCAGATTTAATTAATATATTACCTTCTCTATCCATTACAATATAAGAACCTGATGCATGCTTAAATACTAATCTATCCGTAGAGCTTGTGACATGAATTTTATTATGAATACTTGGTCTATCATCAAAACCTGTGCCAACATCAGGATTACCTATACCTACTAAATCAGCAAGTGAACCTAAAGGACTTGCAGTCACTGAATCAAAAAGAGTTTTTTCTCCAGTAGGTATTTTATTTTTATGACCTGCTGGAGAATCTGGAAGAGTATTACTCATAAATCTAGATTGTATACTTCCAAGTATAATTGGGTCTTGAGCACTTGAACCATCTCTAAAAAAACCAACAACCCACGAACGAACTTCTAATCCATGAGTACTACCACGGTTATAGTTAGATGCAGATGTTGTTGGCATCATTACAGTTGCCCATGGTAAATCATCTGTAGATGGTCCACCATTTTTTTCTTCTTCATAATAACCATAGGCTCTTACTTTTACTCTATTATAAAGTTCTGTATCATCTATATCTTCTACTTCACCTATAAACCAATGAAAGTCATTTCCTATAAATCCATCACTACGTTTCACTGCCTGCTACCTCTCCTTTTTGTAAACTATCGATATTCTCTGGTAGAGAATCTCTTACCAATGTTAAAGTTTGTTTGAACTCTGATTCAAATTTACTTACTATTTTTTTAATTAGATATTTTCCACCTATATATTTATCCATCATATTTTCTTCAGCTATTCTAGCTGCAGATGATGCTTTACTTATATCAATTTGAATAACTTTACCAACTTCTAATCCAAAATCTCCATGTACATCCGTTTCCATTGTGTGAGTATGCATTGCTAAGTAATTAGATTCCCCTTCAAGTATAGTAATATTTAGAGGTGAATGAAAGTTAACATTATCAGCATTTTTACCAAGTGATCCGTCAAACGCTCTAGAGTTTATGTTAACATAATAATCTCTAGCGTCAGTTATTTCATCTAAAAATCTATCTTGAATTCTTTCATTTTTTGAAAAAGGAGGATTCTTATTTAAAGTTTTATCTCCTTTATATTTGAATGTTTCTGATGTATAAGTTTTTGTGGCTATGTCTAAAAAGTTTCCTCTAGAGCCGTATACACCAGCTCCAACGTTTACGAATTGAGAATAATTATAAGGGGATGAAAATTTTAAAATTCTCTTAGAAAGTTCATCATAGTATTCCGGCGATCCTTGTTTGAATTCATAATAGTTTTTAAATTCATATGTTTGATATATCTCTTTATCATACATACTTCCTAAATCATCTAAGTGTATTCCTTTATGACATGTTTCATAAAAGAAAAATGGCATGCCATCTCCAGTGTATGCATTATTTAATAACCATGTAGCAGCCTTTAATGGTTTCATCATAGGATACACACCTTTAATAGGTTGTTTAGTTGATGGATTAAAAACGCCCTTTGTTTCTTCAATTCCTAAACCAACCATTATATCTCCAATCAATTCACCTATGGTTCCTTTAAAAGCAGATTTTAAAACTGAAGCATTACTATTTACTAATTGTTTTGATACAAAACTTAAACGATAAAATTGTCGTGAAGCATATTCTCTTGAATAATCACTTATCTCAGTAATTACAGTATCTAATTTCCATTCTTGACGAGGCTCAGGTTGATTAGTACCTTCCATTAAATTATTTCTTACTATGTTAAGTTCTAATCTTTCACCACCATTTAATTTTAATCGTTGTAAAATATTAGCTGCATCTTGACAAAAAATACTACCTACAATATAAGGTGTACTTAAATCTTCTGTAATTTCTAAACTTAAAATAAACTCAGCTTTTTGACCACCTGATACACCACCAATTGTGACTGGATTTGTACCCTTTTGATTACTTGGATATAATAAAGCTTTTTTTATTTCATATGAACCAGGATGCGTAGTTGCGCCTGCTCCAGAAATTATATCTGTTTGTACGTTAGACATTTATTAATCTTTCAAATTCATCCATAAATTCTTCTATACGATTTATATTAATATATCGTATTTTAGATCTTACATCATTTTTTTCGTATTCTTTTTCTCTATATGTTGAAAATGCTAAATCACTTGATGCAACACCGCCTGTAATATGTAATGCATTTGCGACAGGTTTCCTTGCTCCGTCAAATTCTGAATAGTAATAGTATGGCGCATCAGCATAATTATAAACTCTAAATGTATTTACTAAATCACTACTCGTTCCACCTTTTACAGCTTCTTGAACTCCATTTGGTTCATGCATATTTCCTTGAAAAGCTCCTGTCA
>Ga0115013_10000365_pt1 | contig 27795 bp, 18 predicted proteins | sample SouAtlMetagenome_2_FD_88686 | JGI IMG/M metagenome (GOLD analysis project Ga0115013, IMG submission 88686) | Marine eukaryotic phytoplankton communities from Atlantic Ocean - South Atlantic ANT15 Metagenome | ecosystem: Environmental > Aquatic > Marine > Oceanic | place: South Atlantic Ocean...
TATGAAGCTGAGAAGCTTGTCCTGCCGTGAGAAGCTTCTATTGGGACCGACTGAAGATGATTGCTACCAACGAGTCAAAACGCCCCAGAAAACGTTGTCGTACATACCGTACGACACTGCAAAAAACTCTTTGAAAAATTTAAAAAATGACCCGGGCGCCTGTGCGGCGTTTAATCCAGGACTCCTGAGTCACGATCTCTAGATTTGCGTGCAAAGCCGAAGGCGCTGCGCAAAGTGTAGCAGTAGGCATTCTACGGAGTTTTTCTGACGCGCTAGCTCATTTTGATTTGGCCTCTCGCTAATTTCCTTTCACCACACAAATGTATCATTTTTTTTTCGATACGGTTCGTAAAAAGGATCCAGCTCAGTGTCAATGCCCGAAACGATACAAGGTAGAGGACCAAGATTATGCCATCCTACTATCGCGGAATCGATGACGCAAGTCTCATTTGGAGAATCGACAACCGACCTTCAAAGAGACAACGCACTGTGTTTGGGATTGATTGTGCTGAAAGCGACTTTTTTAATGATAGAAAAGCTGTTTCGTTCTCTAGCTCCACCGAGGATGAAGATATGATGGCGATGGAGGGCGACAGTTACAAGAATAATGGTAACATCGAAACCATTCTTCGGCACTATATTGGAACGAACAACGACGTCTTATTTCTTGAAGAAGGACTGGATAAGATTTTGGAAATGATCAGTTCGAGAAACAGAAACGAAGCATCGAAGGAGTTCAATCGGTCAGAGATGCTCCGACTTGGTGGACATTGGATGATCACGAATCTTCTTTCAAACCTCACACGCGAAAGGGAGCGTAACTGCAACACTGACATGCATGTCACAGATGATGAAGAAGAAAGAATCGTCGTGGTGGTGAGTCAATCTTGCCAGATCTTACAAGAGCTGTTGTTGGCGAATTCAATTTGCGTTCATGAAAATGCCGACACTAAATCCAACGATGGAATTAATGAGGCGGTCCGTTACCAAATTTATTGCGCAGGGGGGATTGACGCGGTTGTTTCGTCACTGAAACGATTTCCAACGAGCTTTAAGGTCCAACTTGCTGGGTGCAAGTGCTTATTGCACCTCGTTTCAGTAAAGAGTTTGAAGCACAGTAACATCAAACACATAGGTAGAAATATCTATCAGTCGACCGACCAATTGAAAGTGATCTTGCGACTTCTTGGGGGTGGTTCGCTCAATCCTCTTCAAAAATCTAGGTGTGGTGATCAGTTCAACCTCTCAAACACACAAATCTGGCAGCTTCACTTTGTCATTGCTGACATCGTTCGCAACGTTGTTCGGCAATTACCCGAAAAATATAAGTGTCTTTCAGAAGTGGTTAGTGTCTTAGAAAGATGTTTTTTTGATGACGGTAGCCACAATCATGAACTCAACGATGACTCAATGGCAATTGATGAATGCAACAGCCATGTGTGTGATGACAAAAACAGTGTTCATTCGGGAAGAGCAGGGGAATACAATCGCTTTTCGAATGGAAGTAAAAATGGGAACCGCCGTGTCGATGGGCTTCACCGACATATGTATGAGCATCTTATGACGATTCTAAACGAAGAATCAGATTTAGCCAATGCCAATGAAGATTTCAATTGTATGAGAGATTGAATACTCGTTTGCTTTTTCAAAAAAATGTGAAGAGCAGGTCGAGAGCTAATAGAGAGAATCATACTATTAGTATATTTGAATTGCCAGAGAAAGAATGCGCATGCTATGAATTACAATCCAACTTAATAAGGTACTACGAACAGGAAATACTCTTTTTCCGTCGTAGTTCTTTGACTTGAAGTGGGGGACGACTCAAGTTAAATAAAATTCTAGTTTTTGCATTATCAGAATCTTTTTTTTTTCAGACAATTTTAAAATGAAGCTATGACGGTAAACTCTAGCTACTGTTATGATGCGAATTCGTTACAGTACGAAATTTACTAGACGGATGAATTAAATTCGGATTGACCTGTGTATAAGTTCAAGAAATTGTACATCCATCCTATTTTTCGCCGGGAGAAATGTCGTCTCGCTCAGCCGAGACAACGGGTTCACAGATCCAGTCAATAAGATCCATACCAGACATTTTGGAAATATCTACAACTCGGTTGTTACACGAACTGCTTGTTTTTCCTGATGCAATATCGGCGATTTTTGTGTAAGCAACAGCGAACTCTCGGCGAATACGATGATAGTATCCACCACGGAGAACATGAGCAACATCATAAAATGTTTCAAATGGATCTTCAATGGTTAACGCTGCGCTGTAGTTGCGCCATCCATCCAATTCGGCCTTAACCTCACGTTCTACAATGCCGTGAACATTTGTTGAGTTCAAACTTACGACATGGCGCTTATAATCGAATTCATAAGCATAATAACGAAAGAATGTTGCGAGGAGGATTGCTAGTGAGAGATCTTGACCCGGAAAGCGTTGCTGTAAATTCTTCAGCCTTGCTTGGTCGAGTCGATAAAAGTAAGAGTTTACTTTGATGTTTTCTTCTCTTGGGTGATGCTTCAGCTGTTTGGGAGACTCCCGAAACTCCATGTAAGGAGTACCAGGGGGAGATGCTGGCCAGGAACTTTCCATCCACTGCAAGTTAGGAAGCAACGGTAACACACGGCTGTTACGGGTTGAATTCCCCAAAGGTGAAACCAAACCATCACCAGATCGCTGGTGATAGGTCAGGAAGTGCAAAAGCATTAAAATGTAGCCATAACTACTCAATGTATGCCGGGCTGGGTTGTTGATATCGCGAGCTTTTGCCCAACGTTTGATTACAGATGCCATAACTCGAGAAACAGGATTGATCTCAGCATATGAACGTAGCAGAGATGTATTCAATACGGCAAGAGGATTGTGCATAGATAAGTCGCATTCCATTAGAGAGTCGTCTTCACTGCTTCCCGTTCCTCGTGGACAATTGAATTGTATGACTGGAATTCGAGCTGTCAATCGTGATGTGTCAACGTCAACCATACCGTTCTCTTCAAAGATTTTTGCTAACATAGCCATAGCTCCGGCACCTGTTGTGTCATCTTCATTGACGATTGATGCATGATTTGGAACTTGTAGGCACATATCAAGGTCTGACTTGGGTGAACCATATCCATTAGCCGAAGAACCGAATATTGCAACTTTAGTTCCAGGAGGAAAGCAATTACACATGCTTACAAGCCTTTCAACTTTGGCACGAATTGTCTCCCTTTGTTGCAGTATAGAATCTGCAGTAAAATATACGTCTTGATACAATTGACCCATGGAACCAGACAATTGATTGAAACAATTTACTGCGCTAGGATTCATCTGTCTATTTCCATCACGACTACTGGTGTATAGTATTTTCTCAAGCGGTGTGGTGTTTGGATCAAAGCCAAGAATTCTTATTTGCATTTTCGAACGAGCATCAGCACAAATCTGAAAATGCTCGTTTGTGATGGGCTGAGGAAACTTCGCAAGCGGCGTGTACCACATTTGTTGATTTGATTCCCCTGGAACAGCGAATTCTTCGCATAGAGGGCACCAAAGTTCAAATTCTAAACGTAGCTTTGTTATCAGATCACGTCGCAGTAGAACACTGACAGACGGATTCGTCACAATTGCCTTTAATATAGAAGCAAAGGCAAGTTGGGAGTCTCTCCACTTACGTTCACAAGATGCTCGTCCGCTCATTAAAGATTTTGTTTTTTCTCTTAGGAGGGCAACGTTGACTGAAATTTCAGCGGTGTCAGAAGATCTAGTCGACTTTTGCGTTGCTTCATCATCGGTATCGTTCTTATTCTTATCATTTTCTTCTTCCTCTTCTGCAACCGTTTTTTTGAGGTCTTCCACAGACTCCTCTAATTTTTCGAGTTTTACGGTCGTTTTCTGGTATTCTATAGAGCAAGCATCAAGCACCTTTCGAGATTCGCAGACACAACCCCAAATAGCTCGGCCAGCACTTTCAAACTGGTGTTGCACTGCCGATGCTGATTTATTGGGAGAAATTTTGAATTGTTCCAGAACAAGAGAAAGAGAATTTAACGGGGACAGACTTGTTGGGTTCACCTTTTTACCCTTGAAGTTCGATAAGATGAAACGAATAGAAGATTCGAAATCGTTCTCTGTGACACGAACATTCAAAGTAGGCCCGGTTGCTAGAGTGTACAGAGGTTTTTCCCGCCAATATAAGCGAAAAACGACGTGACCGGGTGTGCGAGGTGAGTAGAATGGGACCGTACCAACGATCATGTCGTCGATGATTCGAAATGGGTAATCGTCGCGTGACTCGCCTTCAGGACACAAGACTTCCTTCGAAATTATGGATGCTTGGAACCCATTTTCAGTACATCCTCGTCGAAATAGTCCTACCGACAAATATTTTAATAAATCCCGAGCATCCTTGATATTCTTTCCAGCTGCTCTTTCTTTGAGGTAGTTTATTGGTAGCATCCAACGAGCTGTCAGTTCTTGTCTTGGCCGAAGGTCGAGGACCATGCCAACAGATGGTGGAACATTATTCGCAAGAATTCTTCCTGGTTGCTGTTCTAAGTGGGTCCATAGACGCTTTGGTTGGAATTCTTTTTTTATGGGTTTCGATGGTGTAGCTAGTTGTGTGACTTTTGCAGCTGTGGGCGATTCCATTGGTTTATGGTGTGGAGAATGAGATGGAGCGGACGCATGTGTTGTAACTTTTAGAGGAGTACTCAGTGCTGAAGAAGTTACAGGGGAAACAGACGCAGGTGTAGATTGTGACCAAGCTATGGTGTTAGTTGAATTTGTTACCACAGGTGCACCTTTCTGGAATTGACTGCTTTGTTGTTGCGTAGCCTGATAAAGTCTTGAACGATTTCCATCAATATCACTATCGGTGCTGTTACTAAACAGCGAAGACAAAATATCCGGAGAAGAAATCCCAGAGTTTTGACTGTTCATGATCTGTGACATTGTCCCAGGAATAGCTGGAGATAGTCTCTGACTAGATGAGGATGGAATGTTTTGAAACGGCAATTGTTGCTGTTGTTGTTGATGCTGCATCGTCGCATGCCGCGATGGAGTTGATGAATATAATGGGGTATGTGAAGGAGGTGGGCTTCTAGATGATGGAGCAGCAACAGCATTGAATGATGGACCGATGGCATTTGCTGGTCCATTTTTTAACGGGGGATATGGCATTTTAACGACGTCGTCATCGTCTGAAAGGAGTTGTGCCATCTTTCTTTCTAAAATCTGCATACTCGGTGAACCCTCCCCGGGTTGAAGCTGCTGTGTTTGCTGTTGTTGCTGATGATAATAATTACTTTGTTGATTGGCCATTTGAGGACCAAGAGGTAACTGGGATTGTCTCTGCGCAGATAGCATTTGGCTAACGTTCATATTTGACTGTCCACTTACAACGACAGGAGTACCTTCAATATTCGTCGCAGCTGCAATAGTTTGAGAGTTCGAAATAGGTTGAATTGTATCTGAAGGGACAGGAGAAGAAGTGGTATTAGATACAGCAGAGAGGTTGCTTCCTATCACCTTGGATTTTTCTCGAAATAGGAACTGTCGAGCTGCCTGTAGAAATGCCTTTTGGTCACCTTTTGTTTGGTAAGCCTCGTGTATTGATGAGGCTTCGTGGTTATCACCTTTCATGTACGGCATAAATGCTATCAAGACATCCTATGGAATAATATAAATACAAGAATAGAAATCGGTGAGTCAAAAGATGGCCAAGACAGCTAATACATACTCTGTCTTCCGATATAATATGCAATGACAGTTGGATACCCATATTTGCCAACTTACTTCATCTTTCATTTCAGGGAGTCTGATTGAATCATTCTCGCTTCCCTTATTGTCGCTGTTTGGACTAGGTCCTCTATTACTCGACGAATTTGAAGTATTGTTCGGTCGACGATGGTTCGAATTAGATCTTCCTCTCCCACCCCGCCTTCCGCCCCTCGATCGTCCTCGCCCTCTTCCTGAGTAGTTTCCACCTCTTGATGATTTCCTTCCTCCAGATGCCGGACCAGACGGAATCATCCTCCTACTTTGCTTTTAGAGTTGAACGGCAACCCTTTGTTTCCTATGGTTTGGTGGTATCAGGATACCAAAATGACGAAAAGGAAGCTGCCACGATAATTAGAAAAATGTCTCTATCGATTGCTGGTCAATTCGAAAAGTGAACGATCAACGTATTCTTCCACAGATTACAACACCAATAGCCAAATATGATTTCAGAACCATGTGCTTTCAAAGTGATCTGCAAACAGTGTGGCACTTGATGCGTACTCTTCAGATAAACCCTTATGATCTCGTGACACTTTTGGTCTAATGCCGAAGCGAAAAAGGTGGCGATGATTTTTTTCAATCGGAAAAAAGCGGTCATTTCGGTATTACGATTTGGTATGCATGTTTTTCGTGGCGAGGTGATACTCCAATAGTTGATATTCTCATTCACGAATTTGAATATGCGGGACTCAGTGATTGATTGGAGGGGGGGATGTGTCAACCCCCCAATTAGTCTGATCCTGAAGAAGGGCTGTCGTCCAACCACCAGCAACAGAAACCCACACTACATGAACCATCAACATCCTCGCTATCATCACATTTTTTTGTCAACAGCACTACCGTACAATAGACTTTGTACTTCCTCTCAAGGGAAACAATGATCATCATATTATCGATTTGAATGCAATGAATGATCGACGACAAATACATGTCATGTCTTCATGCGGAAGACTAGACGTCAGCTAGATTTGGCCAAATAGCGAGGTTCCATCGTCAGATAGAGCGATTTTTCAGTCACTTCCAATGGCGTCATCATTTTCCAGAAGGTTGCGGCTATCGGTCCGAGAAGAAGATGACTGTGATAATTTGTTTGTGCGTCTATCGCAAGCTACAGCAGCCGATTTGTATTCACTTGCCGAAGAAGAATTCCGAAAGAATCAGCCTGAAGAGAATCCAAAAGTGTCAGGAGATTCGTGGTGTCTTTTTGACGAAAATTCTTTTGATTCTTTTTTGCCACTTTGTGTCTCACTTGGAGAAAACACCAACATATTTGCGTCCTACAATGGGGGTGCTTGTGAATCATCTTCGAACCAAGGTACGTAGTTTTAGTAAGCATTCATTTTCATTTGCTACGAAATCTTGAAGTGCGAGAAAAGGGTCGATGAGAGATTCAGTTTAGAAATAAATTGTCACTACTACTTAATCCATACGTGTGGAAATAACCATACTGTTGCCTTCCTTCCGAGACCCAAAACTACGCACATTCATGGTCAAGTTTTTGCCGAGTCCTATCGCTGCATTTTTTACGTTCAATTTCTCACGTAATTGATTTTGCCTTTGCCTTTCTTCTTGGCACAAACATGTAGATACGATTGAAATTCCGAGTGTAATGCTGTCAGCCGTAACCAATGATTTACCCGAATATGTCTCTGTACGTGCACTTTCACGTATTGATTATGGTATGCGAGTGCTCGTAGAACCAGCAACGGTAAATGACTGGGAGCTCCTTGAAATATACAGCACATTCGTGGAAGATGGTGGACTCTTAAGTCAAATTAGTGTGGTTTATCCCAACCAAAACTTAACAATAAAAATTGGCGAATTGGACAAAGTTAATATTCGAGTAAAAGAAATCAAAGCAAGAGTATCATGGAACCAAGAGATTGCTGCACTTTCAGTTTGGCCGACTACTTCTTCAGATGACATTGATCTCAGTTCGTTCTCTCCAGAAAGATATTCGCCACCGCAGTGTGTGCTGCTGATTGAAGACACCGAAATGGTTGTCGAACCTAAAACTAGGCCAAAGGAGAAAGTCATTTCTTGGTCCGATCCGCTTCGACTAATTCCTAGTGATGCAGAGTGGGGTTCATCCTATAAAACGCTGTCGAGTATAACAGGAAGAGATTCTTTCCATGTCGAGCCCGGATGTGTGATTGTTGAGCCTGGGCAATGGCCGTTCGAAAGTGAATGGGCGCAAATTCGATCGGAAGATTCGAATGAGTTGAAGGTAGTTAGGGTCACAACCAGTAATCAAATTCCTAGAAACAACGCAGGTACGCCAATCGATTGCTGGATACATCAGTAAGTTTCTTTTTGCTTGAAATTACGAACATATTCCTTCAATGACGAACAATAGGAAACTGATTTATAATGACGATTTCATTATATTTCCAATTGATACTCCCGAGAAATTTCAGTCTGTTTGAAACACTTTAGCGCTTGGTGTTATGTTTTGCTCATCTAACATTCCTTCCTTCTTATCGCCTTCCTCAATGATACCGCCAATACAGGTAGGAATAGCAATATTGTCCAATGCAATTCCCGCAATAAATTGCGCTTTATTTCGATGATGAATAAATCTCCATGCTAATACTGAATTTTTAGTGACGAGCATTGTATTTAGATCAACCTCCAATTGATTATGAGAAATAAATCATTACAGCATGGGTCATTTGTGCCGTTTCTTTGATCATTTCTGACATTTGTTTTTCACACTTTCTACTCGCAGTACTTTTCATAGGAACTCGTTTGGACCTCCAAATACCAATACATCAGGGTTGCATTTATTTAAGGCCTCTAGAATCTACACAAGAAGAAAGAATAGAAAGTGTTATTCTTGAGGAAGTTCATTTCGAGCATGATCGAAGAAGTCTGGCTACTTGGAATGTTCCAAATATAGAATTGGATTCTGTTTCAAAATGTTACTGCAAATTCGATCAAACTTTCTATCCTATTGGTGCAGTGATCCCCATGCCTTCAACCTTTGATTCTGAGAAAGGGGCTCATTGTTTATATCGTTGGTTTCGGATCACTTCAAATGAAGAACCGTATGTTGATACAGGAAATATTGTCCGATTAGATGTGAAGAATATTTTGACTTTGTTCAAAGAAGCTCTAAGAAAATGCAAAGTGTCTCCTGACTCACTTGTGGTACCGGAAAGTTCTACAATTCAAAGGCCTCTAAATATTGTTCTGCCTTCAGATTGGACTAAACCTATTCTAGATCGCATGAAGTATTTTGGATCTATGGTCCTATCTCTACGTGGAGTCAATGGAAGCGGGAAAACTTTCAGCGCCCTTCTCTTGAGTACACTTGCAAGCTTCTCTTTTCATCGACCGATGTTCTATCTAGATTGCAAGATTCTACAGAAAGAGAAGCCAAGAATGAGTGAGATACTTGATGAGATTGATTTATTGTTTGAGCGAGCCGTTGAGGTGCCGAATTCTATTATTGTATTGGACGATCTTGATAGTATTTCGCCGAACCTTACAGGTGATAATGAATATGAGACTTCCGAGAGAACACACAATCTGAATCCATCGGCTGTTAACCAATCCAAACTCATAGGCGATCGACTATCGCACTTGTTGAAGGCAGCAGAATTTAGAGGTGCTAAAAGCGAAGATGGCAATATACTATTGATTATTACTTGTTTGAGTAAAGAATCGATAAGCCATTTGTCTCTAAATTCTCTTCAAGCTCCTCTCATCCACATCAAAGTACCACTTCTGTCGCTACAGGATCGATCTGATTTATTAATAGAGATGTTGAGTCGACATAACCCGATGCGTCGTTTTGATCTTGATGGCGTAGATATCTCCCGACGCACGGAAGGATTTCTTCCGCGTGATTTCGAGAAGCTATCCGCGAGAGCTTTGCGATCACATCAAACGAATTCATCCACGACATCTCTTCAAGATTCTTTAGTTGCAGAACTTGCAGACTTTACACCAATGTCTCAAATGTCGAATCGTCAAGATGAAGCTCAATTTCACACCTCGTGGGCGGACGTTGGAGGTCTGTTTCATGTCAAAGATGTCCTAGAATCAGTTGTCCGTCACCCCTTACTGTATCGACGGATATATGCAAGGGCACGAATGAAACTTCCGAGAGGCATCCTTCTCTACGGTCCTTCTGGTTGTGGCAAGTCTTTTTTGGTTCCTGCACTCGCACGTGAATGTAATTATCCTCTAATCACGTGCAAAGGTCCAGAGGTGCTTGATAAGTATATTGGTGCGTCTGAGGCCAAAGTGCGTGAGCTGTTTGAAAGGGCTTCACAGATGGCTCCTTCAATATTATTTCTTGACGAATTAGAGGCGTTAGCACCACGTCGAGGCTCCGACTCCACTGGGGTAACGGATAGAGTTGTCAATCAATTGCTTACCTTTTTAGATGGCGTAGAAGATGCTTCATCTGATACCGTTTTCATCATTGGAGCAACCTCCCGTCCTGACAAAGTAGATCCTGCCATTATACGTCCTGGTAGACTTGAACAACATCTATATATTGGACCCCCTCAAACCGAGAACGAATGGTCTGATCTCTTAATCAAGACTGCGAAGAACTGGAAATTAAACGCTGACTCCTTCCATTCTCTATCGGTGGGAAAAGAAATCGTCAGTACGGTAATGGATATTTCAAGGCTGTGCCCTGCCGATGTTCGTGCAGCATTCGATACAGCACATCTGAACGCAGTCCATCGGAAGCTGAATGGAGTTGTTCTTGGTAGAGATATCAAAGAGATTGAATTAGATAGAGACGATATTGAGTTTGGTCTCAGGGAAACAAGTCCAAGTTTGTGCGAAAGTGAAGCAAGGGTTTTGAACTCGATTTACGATTCCTTTCGAGGAAATCGTTCTCAACCGGATGAATACGCAGACCCAAAAGTTGCAACACACGAAATGAAGACTAGCTTGAGGTAAAAGTATGATCTAAAAGTAATAATATACGATTTACAATTTGACAATAACCTTAGGCTTATGAAGGATGTGACGCAACATGCAATTGTAGAACTCTCTGCCTTGTCACCCAGAGGGCTCCACTTGGCAATCTTGCCACAAGCATCTCAGCAAAGCAGCCTTCTTCTTTGGAGACGCACGCCACTCCTAAGGGAGACACTCACCCTCGGCCCCCACAGCGGCGGCATTCCTCCTAGGCAGCTTGAAGAGCTTTCTCGGAGGTTCGTGAGGAGGGAACCATTTACTTGTGTCAACTGGGTTGCGAGTGGTGGAGAGGCTCTTGACATCACAGACAATGGAGTTTCAATCATTTTTGTGGCAGCATCTAGACTCAACTCCAACCCTAATTGATTGGACCTGCTCGCGCGACACACTCGGAGCCGTTGTGACATTCTTTGCTTCAATTCCAACGACATAATTTTTCTGATTGCCCAACGAAAAAAGAATTTAGATCATACCCATCTTCGAACAATCCCTCTCAAAATTATTTACTCGCATTGAGGTAGACATATTTACAATGACCAGGGGAGATTCAATGGCCTTTCTAACAACAGGAACTGCCTCTAAGAACGATTTGGACCGTAGTGATGTTCCTGATCTCTACTCATACGCATTGAGTGAAGACGGGCGTGAATTCGGCTATAATGTTTTTGAATATCTTAACATGGCATCGCCTTCGATAGAAGCAGGTAGTGATCTTGTTCGGAAGCTTCTCGTACAAATATCTCTGAATGATTCGCCTCCTTCAAACAATGATAAACAACAAAGCCACAAGCAGAGAGGAACAACCCTAGATCCGGGTCAATTTTTGTCGCCTGCATTTTCTCTATCGAATATTTGCCTGAAACAACAAGGACAAGTTTCTCTTGCGAAACTTTGTGAACATACGCTCGGCGGTCTCGGAAAGACACCTGAAAGAGCACCTCGAACAGAAAATTCAACACTATCGATTCTAAAAGAGAACAGACAAAATAAAATGAACATTCCCTCAAATAAAAAGGCGCATGCACTGCAATGGAATACGAAGACCAAAAACTCACGTAGATCATTAGCGGGGTTACCTAAGAAATCTAGAATTTTTTACGGCGATTCCAGCGAGGGACGGGATGTTTCTGAAACCCTTCAAGATAATCAAGAATCTGCAAGACTGCAGTTGTTTGGATCAGAATATGCTAGATATTTATCCACGACACCCTTAGCTCCAAAAAATAGTCATATCCAACCTCCAAAGAGAATGAATTCTCGTGGTGCTCGGAAGAACGAGACTAGGAATATTGAAGACGCGGATTCGCGAGTTCTTACTGGTCCCATCACAGATATCATCATTATCGAAGGTGATAAGGCACCACCCAAAGGATACTATCGTATTTCGCAGAGTCCAAGTGGAGTGCCGTTCTTTTTTGGTACGGGAAAAACTCCCTTGTTCTTTTATGTGAAGAAAGAAAGAAATTGGGATAGAGCTGCACAACGTCCTTGTGTAACGGCAGTTTCTATAATTTTTCCAGACCGAAAAGAGTTTGTTCCCCCAGGATTCAGTCTAGTTTGCTCATCACAGCCTGATCCTTCTTCATCGAAACGACTCCCCATAAATCTGAACGTGGGAGGCAATGAACCAGCCTATTTGTGTTTCCGACGATCACGGGAAGGAAATCCTCTAACCGGAATAATACCGCTTTTCCCAGCGAGTCGTGACTTAGTTCCTGAGGGATATACAGTCTTAGAACGTACTCCAAGAAACTTTGTGGCAAGTGTTTGTGCCCCAAGTACTCCAATTTTTCTTGCGTATAGACAAAGGCTTGCAAATTTGGAGATGCTAAGACCAGCACCATTCGTCAAATCTGTTTTGAACGGAGATTCAAACGACACACGTCTAGAATCATATTACTGCACTGGAGGAACAGTAGTATCGAGTAGAGTTGGACGCTTTCATATAATGGATAGATCGACCCATTCCTTACTAAGTCCAAGTTCGATTAATCATCGCTTGGCACTCATCGAAATGTCAAGGCGAAAAACGCTGAGCTCTATTGAAGAGTATTCAAAAATTGTTCGTGAAAAGTATTCCTATTCAGAAACCTCCACAGGTGGGACGATTTCCTCATCGGATCTATTATTGCGAGGATTAGATTCTTCTGAGAGCCGAGGCGATTCTGATCGACAATCAAGCATAGGTGACTACGAATCTGTCGCTTATTCGTCAGATGTAAACAGTTCAATCGCGTCTAGTAGTCAGCACAGTAGGTCAAATAGCGGGATTAGCTGTATTCACGATGAGGTAACACCGAGAAGACTTGTCTCAAGAAACGAAAGAAATGATCTAGAAAGGTGCATAGAGACGCTCAGTTTTATTCCAACCATCTCATCTAGAACTCAGGAAAGCCCGAAAGATAATGCGATTTTCAAAGCTAGAGTTTCAATTTTGGTGCCTATACTGACATCATGCTACACAAGGCATGGTGGTTCAGCTTTTTTATCTATTGCAGGATTAATAGATTTGTTGCGACAGGACTTCTACGAAGACGACATCGAAATGTCGCGAGATCCTTCTTCACGAACAACACTATTGGATTTATCCATACAGGTAGTATGTGATGTAGCTACCATGGGTGCACAAGAAACTCATTTTCATACATGTGTGGAATTTGTTGAAGAAGCTGTGAAGTATGGCTGTGGATATCTAAGCACAAGGACGTTGGGTTACGTACACCGATTTTTCCTTTTCGTATTTTATTTCGGAATAAGCTCTCCTGCGGGTAACTGGGGGGTTATTAGCGCTTCTGACCGTTATCTACTCGAGGACACGCGCTTCCAAACTACTAAAGTAGTATTGCCTGGAGGTGCACCGCAGTCTGCTATACTCTCACTGAAAGATTTAATTATTTTTATGATCGCTAGGCTCGGGTCGCAAGTTCACTTTGATCAATCCCACAGTAAAAATACATCAAACAATGAAAGAGCAGAGATTACTTGTCCTCATTTTAGTTTGATCGATAATATGGTTGCACAAGCTGTGGATCAATCGGTATTTCGAGTAGACATGGCTAACTTCACTGAACTAGCCATGCATCAAATTATGAGGTCGGGAGGGAGCGAATTATTTTGGTACGAGATGATTAACTTGTGCGACTCGAGCTTGTTTGGTAACGATATTGTATTACGCGAAGAAACTCGACATATGTATGCCATATGTTTTGCATTTCTTGCAAATTGTGTAAAAACTGCCTTGTCGAAGGTTCGAAGAAAATTTCCAAGAGACGTTGCGAATAAACTGATGTCCCTAGAAATGCTCAAATTCTTCCTTGAAAAATGGGAGAGGGGACTTGATGCGCAAGAGATTCAAGGTTCCCATTCAATTTTATCATTTGCCTTTTGTATCCGACGACTGGTAGTACCTTGCCTCTTGAAGAATACATCCGATTGTTTGGCTGATCCGAGAATCTTCCGACGGTTGATTCAGATAATTGGTGTTCTCTGGTGTTCTCCATTTTATAGAAAGCACATGAAATTAGAGATCGGAATACTGTTCGATCATTTTATCCTTAGGCTTTTAAAGCTTGGTCCTCAGATCCTTTTCAAAACTAACGATAGCAAAGATACTACCTACGTATTTGCTCAACAGCTTGAACTAATGAAAGAGATTAAGAATTGGTTCAGTGTGGATGCTGACAAGTTTTTGGAACTCTACCTTAATTACGATACAGAACACGGGACACAAAAGATTAGAGGCTCAAGAGATTTGCTTCCAGGCCTCCAGTGGAATATAGCTGAACAACTCTGTTCCTTTTTGTGCAACCTTTCAGAAGAATGCACTGAATTCCTTGGGGATAAGATTAAAGAGAGTCATCTGTCATCTCCAACGAGTAAGTCGACAAAAGTAGACAGTAAATCAAACCAAGGTTATGAAGGAATGAGCATAGCGACACTAGCAAGGGAAAGTGCAAGACGATTAAGGCATGTTGCTCTTGATGCTATTTCTCAAATTGTGAAGGCTCTTTCAATGAGTACATCTACTTCTCTTGGAGAGGATTTTTCTACCATAGTAGAGGCATGGTACAATGGTCAAAAGTACGTTGCGAAAAAGAGAACGCTTACCCGCGAAGTAGACAATTCGAGACCAGATTCTGCACTGGTTGTAGACTATTGGCACAAAATGGGGATTGCAAAGAACTTGACAAATGAATCGATATATTCAGAGAGCGATTCAACGCTCGATTCACATGTAGATATTTCAGAAAGGAAAAAGAACATAAATGTTGCGTTCTCTATTTCTAGAGAGAAAGGTCTTGCCAAGGCAATTGAGTACTTAATTGCTTGCAATGTGCTAACGGCTTCTCCACGAGAAATTTCTTCTTTTCTTCGAATACATAGCAAAGATCTAGATCCGGCAGCGCTCGGACGCTATTTAGGAGAGGGTGGATCAGACCACTCAGAAACAGATTTTTGGAATCAACTTAGATTCAGCTTCATTCGGGCTATATCTTTTGTTAGAATGACTATTGAGGAAGGGTATGTAAATGATAATTATTATATTTGGTATAAAGGGAACATACGCAACTCGCACAACCACTCATTAATTTCTTGTACTTTTCTTCACAACTAAAGACTAAGGCATTTATTAACTGAAGGAGGATTCCGCCTCCCGGGTGAAGCCCAACAGATTGATCGGATAATTTCAACGTTTGCACGATGCTATTGGGAAGATAATGTCGGTGATGAAGATAATTGCCCCATTGAGAACCAAGACTCGATCTATTTGCTCTCGTTTGCAATTATCATCCTTAATACAGATCTTCACAAATCTAAGCATTCCTCCACAAAAAAGAAAAATCCTTTCAAAAAAATGACAAAAGATGAGTTTATAGCTAATCTCCAGAGAGCTAGCAAAGATATTAAGATGGATGAGGAATATTTGTCAACAATTTATGATGGGATTGAGGCTAATCCAATCGTATTACGTTCGGGAATCGACGAGGTTGCGAACTCCAACGAGGTCAATCGATCTGAAAACTTAGAACTATGTATTCATCGAATGACTGGTAACGTCAAGAGTCTTGACGCCCTACTGCGTGGTTTAGCTACGAACGAATATCGCTATACCTCATTACAAGATTATTGCTCTAGCTTTGATGATAGTAAAGAGACTACTACGATAAGCTTGGCAAGATCTTTTATGACCAAAAGTTGGCATCATTTCCATGGCCTTATCAATTCTACTTTGAAAATTGCCCACTTGGACCCAAAAGCCATGGAATCATGTGTCGATTTGTTAAAATTTTCATTATGTCTGACGATTTTGTTGGATATGCCAACCGAACAAGCTGCTTTTCTTAATCAGCTAGGCCGCTTTCGCCTCTTCAATGCTTGGCGAATTGGAAAGAGTGCTGATACTGCCCTATCATCATCATTCCACGATCAGGAAAGTTACAGAAAAGAGAGATGGTACATAAAAATGAAGCAATCATCACAGTCGAGTTCTAATAGCATCTCTGCAAAGAATTATGACGAAAAACTTGAGTCGCTCGAACTCCTGGATAGGGTCGTCAATGATATGGGACTAACATCAGTATCAACAAATTTCGAAGAAGCGAAACGCAGACTCCTTCGAGAAGTCACTCGGAAAATTGAAAACGCAGAATTTCTCTTAAATGACCCCACCAGAACTTTTTTGAGAGAAGGTAGCATTATGAAAAGAGCCAATCGTTCTGGACGCGATGTAGAATACAGATTTTTCTTATTCTCAGATCTTTTGATCTACGCGAAAAAAATCAAAGCTTCGTCATCTGGATCCTCGCAATCGCAGACAATATATCGTATTCACGAAGAACTGCCACTGATTCTAATGAAAGTGGTTGATTGGTTTCCGCCAAAGATGAAGAAGGAGGAATCAAAAAGAGCCATTCAGATATATCACCCTCGAAAAATATTCTTGGTCCTTTGCCGTGATAATGAAGAACGGAAATCTTGGGTGACTGACATTCGCCAAGCAATTGACAAGGAACTTGAACGTAAGGTGGCTATTGAAACAGCTCGCAAGGCGGCAGCCAACGTACCTGTGAACGGTTCTGCCAGAACATCAAGTGATCCGATCTCCTTTTCACAGTGCAAGAAATCACTTCCTTAGCAGCAACACCATCTATATTACCAGCAATAAGAATATAAGTGAATTACACTTTCTTATAATCGTTTATATAACACCAACAATCTTTTATGTTAGACAACAATTGGTTGACCGCGTATATTTATTAAATATAAGACTTTACGATGCTGCCAAAGCCACTTTTTCTTGTTTTGTGGTAACTTTCGCATCTGGTAATTTCGTTGATGGTGCTTGCGGTAGAGGCTGACTGTCGGGCGCGACAGGAAGTTGATCTTCTGTTGCTTTTTCTGGTGTAGAGACTACTCCCATCAATGCAGCTAATTCAGCCTCTATCGCAGCATCGTCTTCTACGGTAAGGCTTGATACATTTGCACCGACCAGTATGTCATTCATCTCTTGTTCCAGCTCATTCTGCTCCTGAATTTCATCCATAAGGTTCAAAACATCTTCTACAGTAGTTTCTTCGTGCATACGTTTGAGAGCATCCTTTCCTTTCTTCATCGCAGCCAAAACCTGGACCTCGTTCTGTTTCGAATCAATCGTCTGTACCATTTGTAGCACGTTGAGAAGTTGCGCTTCGATGGTTTCCACCTCCCGTGTTTTGAGTTTTCGAATTTTTAGTAAATTGAGTGCCGCCTTGGTGTTCCCTTCCGCTTTTGCTTTCTTAGCTCGCGTGATGATCTTGGCATCATCTTGTTCGAGTCTACTCTTGTATTTTTGAAGACGATCCCTGGCATTTTTGAGATCGAGCGTTGCCCGGTCAGCGGCAGATATCGTTCTACTCGGTGCTTTATTTTCTGGAGCTTGTTTGCTGGTAGTCGAGCCCATACTATCAACCTCTTTTCTCGATAATTCCCAAGCAGAGACAGTTAAGACTGCAACAACATCAAGTTTTATGAAGGAGAAAAAACAAGAGTTTTGCAACGGTCGACAATATTCTTTTGGAGACACGACCAACTCGATTCCCGTTTAACCAAGAGAAGCAGTTGTGATGTTGTTGTGATGTTATCTTCACAGTCTGATCCAACACGAAAATGATGACTATACTATCAGTGCTTCCGCTTTTCGTCATAACTTCCTCCACACAGAACCGTTTCGTAGATGCGTGGGGGTCATCGCTGTCATATGTAGATATCATAACACCGAGGAAGGGAAGGAACAGATGTAAAACGAGGAGTTCATGGGAATATCATCTTTCCGCAAGTCGGGGACAGAACAAAATTTACGGTTCTATGAGAGACTGTAATGCGAAATGTTTATTGCTCTACGTAAATAGCAATGATGAAGACGAATTGTATTTGGAAGAAGAGGAATTTTACTCGGAGTACGAAAGCATGTATTCTCAGAACGAAGAAGCTGTCGAAAACGATGAAAATAGCGATCGCAATAAGCAACAAGATGACATTTCTCGTCGTTCGACCAATCAACAAGACAAAAAGAAAGTGGAAGTAGCAAAAGCATGGGATGAAGTTTTGGCCGATAATAATAATGATATGATATCAAGTCTTACCGATCTGCAGCAAAAATTAGACGAGTTGGAAGAAAACTACGACGGCAATGTGCGTCAACCGACGGAACAGAAAGAAATAGCAGAAGTCCCTGAAAATAGCGATCCATATTCAAGCATTCTTAAAAAGGCTAAAGAACGATATTCTGAAACGAGCAGCTATGATGACAGTTCGAGCACGAAGAATAGGAGTAGTCAGACAAAGATTTCCAACATATCTAGCCTAAGTAAAAGGCTCAACGAGTTACAGCTAGATGTCAGCGCAAAAACTAAAGCTGACGCAGATTCTTCAAGTTCTGAACCATTACAGCAACCCCTGGAAGCGAAATATTTGGACGACGAAACTCTCGAAGAGTGGGAGGCCCTGAACAAGCAATTGGAAACGGATGCTGCAGCGAACACGTCTAAGAAAAAAGTTCCTCTTTCTTCAATTCTCGAGAGAGGAAACGAGGAAGTCTCTCTTGCAGATGAGGAAATGATACTAGATGCCCTTCGATCACAGGCAGCAGCTGCTGATGATGATTTGGATATTGTAGCCAATCCCGATAGCTCGACTCCAAATGATATCCCAAACAACAAGGACTTTGTTTCAGGTTATAAGATCACCGAGGACGGCGGAGTATTTTTATCACCCAAAGCTTATGAAGAGGCTTGTGACAACGTAAATCCAGACGGATCATTAAACCTAAGGCGTGGAGACGTGGTGAGTGATTCAACTAGTCAACAAAAATTTTCTACTGTCGAGAGTACTTTAGTGGACGATGAACCTCCCATGGCACCGTATAGTGATGAAAAGGGCGATGGGGGAAAGGAAGTATCAATCAAAGACTTGACCGAGAGGGCTCGTCAGAGCCTGGATTTTGCGAAGAAAAATCCAGAGGCACAAGAAGAGTTGCATCGTCGATTGATAGCAGAGCTCGAAGCCGAAGAGCCGGCGTATGATGAATTTGAAAATGAAGCACTTCTCGACCCAGAAAAAGCGGCCTCTTTTTGGAATCAGGAATATCATGAGAAGCAAAAGGAGAAAGCAGATGCACTAGAAGACTTGCTGGATCAAAAGATGAGAGAATTTAAAAATTTATCCAGCACGAAAGGTCAGTCCGCGCGTGAGCTAGAAACCCAGAAACAGGAGCACAATATCTTCTTTGCTCCTAGAGAGGAGAGAATCGATCGCAAAAGGTTGATGGAACGCAACCGAAGGCAACGCGCTAAGAATATTGCCGAGTTTTACGAGGTTATAGGAACTGAATCTAGCTGGGATAGTTGTTTAAGTTCGGAAGCGGGTGAATTAACGTCCGAACAAGAGACCCCGCCTGATGATCAGAAAAGTACTACCAGAATAGAAGAGACACCGGAAGATCAAAATCTTGTATTAGAAACTGAAGAAGTGCAAGACCGAACTCCTATAAATGATAGATTGCCCGATACAAACGAGATCAGGAAAAACAATAGCAATTGGGTATTTGTTGAGGATCCAGAATCTCCAAACGATGCGTTCTATTGGAACGAAGGTACTAACGAAATGAGATGGGATCCACCAGAAGAATCAGAAGAATCGTGATTTAGCTTTTAAATGATTTATTTTTCGAAAGATTCTTCATAAATAGAAATATTTCTATATCTGCCATCTGCATCAAACATTGACTTTCGATTTATGCCGTCCCTCAACTGTATTGATAGATTTCCAGGGACGCAGCAAAATAAAGCAGAACTTTCTCCAATCTCCAGATCTTCAAGAATAGTTTCTATAAGTGGACGTCCTTCTGATATCTCAAGGGCCATTGAGGAATGGTGAAGCGGAATCTCCGCTGGAACGACAGAAACTGGATCAGCTCTAGAAAGATGCGCTTGATCTTTATATGTTGACAATTCAACGTCACTGAAGTCCTTGGAGGAGTTATCACTCTCTGAGTCATATGCTATAGCAGACCAATTCTTTTCACAAGCCCTTTTTGAGAAGAAATGCCATAATATGTTTGCAAGCACCCCGACAATGAGACCATAAAGTGTTATAGCAACCAAGGTATATATTCGATGAATGTATTCGTTCTTTGATTGTTTATTGAACCACCACCAAATACACATCAGACCTCCCCATGATATAACCGAAAATGTTATGAAGCATCGAACGTTGTCAAAAATATTACCTGTGGCCGAAAAAGTGGACACTTCGAAAGGAACTCCTCCATATCGGGAAGTGTCAACCATATCATTCCGGGGAGTATTTGCCGTTGTCACTGTTTTTTCTCCTGCATCAAAGTCTTCTCCCCCAGTTTTATGGATGGTTACTTTCACCATATACTGTTCCCCTTCTTGTTTCGCTTTATCGCAATTGTAATTTCTAAAATCCATGTATTCCTTTTGGCAGTATTCAATGAGGGTTTTATCCCTGCAGATCCAATGTAGAATGATACGTTTAGGCTGTCTTTCCTCTGTAGACTGAGTTGCTTGTATCATTAATCCATCTGATACAGTACTATACGTGGCCTCGTGATTAGTTGATATCAATTCAGACAAGAGACTTAAATATGGCGTTATACCAATTCCCGCTGCTACTATGACACATATATCATGACTTGAGATTTGACTACGTAGCATTCCCGAACCATGGTATCCATCAAGGTAGAGTCGGGGGATTGCTTTCGGTGGATAATATTTGGTGCTCAAATGTTGGTTTTGAAACTCTTCAGAATTGTTGTCTTCGCAGTCAATAACGAGTGGTGCCGTTGTTACTAAACGGGGAAACAAATCACTTTCTAAGGCCTTGGTGAACGGGCCTCTTACTCGAAAGATAATTCGGATTTGATTTGCTTGACCAACAACGCGGTTGGCAGTAAATGGGTGAGAAACCTTTGATATACTGGGAGCAGATAGATACACAAATGCACCTGGAAAGTATTGTCGCATGGCTGATTCCGAAGCTTGCATTGTCAAAGCGATACATGGGCGTTGTAGATTGCTTGTCGAGTTGTCACATTCCAACTTTTCAACGGCTATTATCTTGACATTAGATTGCTGACCACTATACCGCCGTCGCCAAAAATTCTCAATCCAAGTGGGAAAATTTGATGCGAGATAGTACAGCAATGATCCCGATGCATAAAGTATAGCTTTGTTGTAATGGATGCATATTGCTATGAAAGTGAGAGGAGCCAAAACATAGTGTAGCATGGCAAAAGTTGCAAAGTTTTCTCTTCTTATCTTTTGAAGGGACGATAGTCCAATTAGAATCAGTCCCAGTACAGCTGCCATTCCGGTAGTCGGAAGAAAATGATCATAGCACGAGCAGTCCTCGTCACTTTGGGCTTTATCACAAATTTCTGGTACATAAGTCTGTGGGTTCCTCCAGCATCCAATCGGTGGGAGGTAGAATGCCTTGAATACGTCTCCACCTTGTAAGGCATAACGTATGGTATGCTCTATCCCGTGTATTATGCCCCCCGCAATGACGATTCTTCCACTCCACATGTGAAAATTGATGATTTTGATGTAGTCCCATTTGAACAGCTTTCCCAAAGGTCCTCGTTGAGTAACCGGGATAAACATCCACGAAAGTACAACCACAGAGAGTAACCCGAAAATATTTCCCGATTTCGATAATGCTTTGTCAACGGACATGCCCAAAGACAATTTTCGAAGCGCTGATTCAATGACGTACACCAAGCATGGGAGAAAGAGAATCAACCACAATAGAACCGTTTGTCGATCCATCAGCCGTTTTTGGATGCGACACATAGCAACATTACACAGCCGTCGTTGTCGTCGCTTCAGCTGGTGACGAGCATGATGTATGCTATTCGAAGATGCGAATAGCGACGCCACAGAGCCAGAAATAAGTACAGGAAATGTCAACATAAGAAAAGGCATCCCGGCCTTGTCGTGAAAGATTGATTTACTCGCCCACGATGCAAACGTTTCTTTTCCCCAAGATCCACCACCAAGTAGCGGAAACACCATGATCCAAAAAAGGCATAGTATGGCTATGGTTTTGCCTATCTTCGAAGCAAACGTCATTACAGATGGCGCATACGACCTCAAGTAGAAGAGGATGGGTGTTTTGGAATTTCTTGAATTGTTTTTTGTTCTCGGTTTCTTTTCCTTTGGTGCAACCCGATCATCCTTTTAAAAGTTAGTAGTTGTGATGGTTCGAAAGCGTTTCCAAGTCAGAAAATAATTGTCAAGTGAACTCCAATCCCGTTGAAGTGAGAGAAAGAACTTCCAATCAGTCGTTTCAAAATCGCCATCGGTATGCAAAAAAGAACTCACCCCTAATTTTCATCCACCCCCAATTAATTAACTCCAGGAAACGCAATGGACGAGGATCGAAGCGTACCTCACACAACACAAAAGCAGAACATCCACCTTCCAATTTTAAGCCGTTGTCTCTAACAAATACATTGTCGAGAATCAATTTTCTTTTCGAATCGACAATTATCTGACGAGAACACAACCCGGAAACGTTCGTGTTCGAAACCCCGTATTTGAAGGTCAACACACCTTGGATAGAGGCATTATTATTTAGTCAAAACCATCGTCGATCATGAGCTCACAAAATATCCTTCTAGATTCTGATATCCGAGATTGGGTGGTCCTCCCATTGTTCGTGATCATGGTTGCTGCTGGTCTTCTTCGGGTTCATGTTGGTATGCTGTTAAAGCCCGGCCCCAAGAAACTAGAGAAAATATTACAACGGACGCAGTCGTCTGTCCGAGCAACCTCGACGCTCAAGACCGGTGCGATTCACTTTTTGTGTTCCTCAAAATTAGAATCACGAAAGCTCGCTTATCCAGAAATTTTGAAGGATCAAGCCGAATGGTGCGAGTCCTACATGGAGGACCGAGAAAGAAGAAAGGAAGAGAACCCATCCGATGACGACGACGACATGCCCAACCCACTCGCTGCAATGGACGGAATGAAGGGTGGTATGGTCGGAATGGTTCAGAATATGGTAATGATGCAGGGAATCCAATTCTTCTTTTCTGGTTTCATTCTCCTCAAGGTTCCATTCAGCCTTACCATGGGATTCAAGCAGATGTTTCAGCGTGGTATGGAAGGGCTGGTGAATCTAGACACATCCTACGTCAGTAGTATCAGTTTGTATTTCTTATTCATGTACGGTCTTCGAGCATTCTTTCGATTGGTTATGGGAACACCATCACTTGAACAACAAGAAACCCAAAAAATGTGGATGAAGTTGGGAAAGAAACCTGGAGGAGGGAACCCAAACGCACCGAAAGAGGATGCTCAAATCAAGGCTTTGAATACAGAGGCGGACAATTTGGAAATGATCTTGCCGAAGCAATTCAAGTCGAACCTAGACCAGGTAGAGAAACGTTTACTCAAGAATAAATATCCAAAGAAAAAGGCTAAGTTGGGCAAAGATGACTTTTTGTTGCATCAGACGTCCGGGAAGAAAACAAAAAAGAGTTAATCTAACGAAATATTAGGTTAGTCGAACAGTATAGATCATGCATCGTTTTCACTAAGCTTTTAGTATGTATGCAATTACTTTGCTTTACAGTATAGCGAATTAATTTAGCGATTATTGTTATAGTATGCTTTGAACATCCCTCATGTTGGAAAATTTCATGATAAAGATTGATCATCACCATATCATGTTATCAACCTTCACTCCAGCAACTGCCCCTGTTGTATAATTCATCGGTGGAACCACGTAATATTCTGTTCTTGGTAATGTAGCGGTCAAATTTTTATTAGCGTCAAAAGGTGGCACCTCGAGATATTCTAGTGTAGATTGAACGCGCTGCCGTGTTTCTGTCGGAGTTTCTCGTATTGAATTAGCCGAAGTTGATGATTTTGTATCTATGCTTGTTGACAAAGTAGCAGAGCCTCCACCATTGACACAACCATGTGGACACGCCATTGCTTCGAGATAATGTAGCGTATTACCTTTTTCGACACTGCGCGTTGGTGTCTGCACCACTTGCTTTAATGCTCGTTGCATTGTTTGCATCCCGTGGGCAATAGCGAAATGAAGAACGACTACTGACGATTCCTCATCACTCTCAACTTGAGATGGTATCGGTGTTGTACCATAGGATCCATCCTGGTAGCGATACAATTTTGCTTCGTAGTAATGTTGTTTCAGTAACTTCCCCAATCTAGCACTCCGAACGTTTTTTGTTGCCAAAGACGCGGCCTTCCATTCCACTTGCTGCACTCCTAGATCGTTTTCAAACGTCCACCCAAAAAGTCTTTTCGCAGCATAATGGAAAATATAATTGGCGTGCCCACCTGAAGAGACTGACATTTGCTTCTGTTTTGTAGTGTCGCCTGAATATGATTTGATTATGGAAGGAATGATAGGAGTTGTTACTAGTAGTGGCGAGTTGTCCGTGGCACAAGATGATTTCTGGAGTAGATCGTTCGGTTCGAGTATCGTGGTAGATATTCTGCTGGTAGGCAATGATGACAGATAGTCAGCAACAGATATATTTTCGTGCATCTGTACCTGGTAGTCACGTTGACTCAATATCCAGTCTTCAACTAACTCGACACATTCTTGTGTACTGATCACAAGATCAACGACTTGCTCCCCAGGATTTTCCTTCCGTGCAAAATCTTTACGAGACGCTTCCAATTTTTTATCGTGACATGGCATAATGGCCCAGTGATCCCAGCTAGATATTCTATCAATATTTTTGTTGTCGCCGTCGGTCGAACAATCCATGCTATCATCGTTTGTAGCATTACGTTCATTGCCATTCCCTTTGAGGATTGTGCCGACTAAGCTCATCGGAGACATTCCTTGGGATAAATGGGGCACCAATTTGGTTAGAGTTTTTTCCACAAGACATACCAGAGCGGGACAAGATCCACTAATCATAGGTAAGATTGCAGGCGGCCTATCGTGGTTGTTTTTGATTTCAGAGGATCCATCAGCTTTGTAGTATAATGTTTTTGACGAATCGATTGCCATTGATGGGAGACCTTCTACTCGGTCTTTTTCGATCAATACGTCACTACTATCCGTTTCATAGCTTTCACAAAATTCCTGGGCTTCATCAATCCAAGCCCACTGTAATGGAACATTTCCATCTACAACCATCTTTACATTCAGAATTCTTGACAGCAACGTTGTAAACCTGAGGAGATAAAAATTCTGGAGTTTGTCGTCTCCATTGTCATGCAGGGAAGGCTCATCATCTTTCTTATCTTCAATTGCATCGTCTAGCGAAGACCGCCTTTTTGATTCAAGATTCCAATGACGTCTTAAATCTGCCCATGAGTTTGGAGAGATTGTGACTACGAGGGATCTATTTCCTTCTTCATTCGAAGCTAGTCTTTTTCGAAGACTCTTTAGAGAATGTCTTTCTTCCATCATAACTGTTTCAGCTGTTGTGACACACCCCGAACAAGCCAGGCAGTCTGCCATGGAAGCCTTGACCACTTTTTTGTCTTCCGACTTTTTCGAAACGGGTTGTGACAATTTTATTGTTCCTAAGTTCTCCTTTGCTGATGCGTCTGGAGGTTTTACACCGGCCGAACCAATCTTCTTTCGCACTACACGCCGACGACGTCGAGGTACTACAACATTTCCAGACAACGATGATCCCTTTTGTTCTTCCGCCATCGTCTCTTTCTTCTTGTCTCCATCCCCCAATTTAGCAGATGGCTGGAATGCCGGATTGACACAAGCTTGCGACGGCGCCAGATAATCGTCTACATTGTCTAGCGTCACAGTGTTTGAACGCACAGAAAGACTTGTCATGGTTAATACATGATCCTGATCGTGCTTTATATTGTTCGACTTGGCCGCTGATGCAATTGTTGGTCGTTCTCCAGCTTGAATTGGATTGATTGATGTGTGCTAAAATTCTCAGTTGTGCAATTACCAGCAGTGTTCTTGGTGGGAGTCGGAAAGAAAGGAAGGTCTGTCCATCCGTCGCATCACTGTATTTTGTTTGGAACACAACATTTCTGTGATCATTCTCATTAAGCCCCCTGCTAAGGCATTCAGCCTTGATACAGAATATGCAGCAGTAGTTGTTAAACCTTGATACAGAATAAGCAGTATTTGTTAAATATGATGTGGTGGAGGAAGTATATCGTCGCCGCAATGGCTTACGCGGTTTTGTTGACAATAATCGAAGGCAAAGAGGAGGTGAAAGCAGGCTCTTTTGAATCATCATCGGTCGTAGAAGAAATGGTTTGCTCCAATACTGAAGGAGAAGGGAACTGCAAAGTTCCCGTTGATGATTCATCCAATCAAAATTTACAGGGCTACGATGGTAATGCCGTCGAAGAAGAAAGCGACGATGACGATGACGACGACGATGACGACGACAATGACGACAACGACTTTCATGACGAATCCATGCACTTCGATGACAATGATGATTGCGTAGACAAGGACGAGCAATGTCAATTTTGGGCAAAGCTCGAACCTAGCGAGTGCGACGCAAATCCCGGCTACATGTTATCGCATTGTAAGCTGTCATGCCGAGCATGCAAGAAACAGTAAGTTCCATTGATTTCTGTGTACGCGCATTTTGTCAAATCATCTCTTCGATCATCGTATTTACAATTGTGTGTGATGGCTATCGTTTTTATAATTACTCGATCAAAAGCAAACGGTATAGCGATAAAAAAGCATCCGCTGACGGCGCAGACCTTGGTGAACCCCAATCTTTGGAAGGTGATGGTGATGTTTCGAGTCGTGATATAAAGGAACGTATTTTTGCGTCACAAAGTTATATGGCTTCTCAGATTAAACTTGGTACAATAGATCCTGAACTCCTGAGAACATGCCGAAACAGCGAAGAAAGGTGCACATATTGGAGGTGAGAATCTTTACTCAACAATTGAAAGGTGTCTGAACTTCTGATTCAACGTCAAACTCATTTTTCTTCATCTTGACAACTTGTCGATTGATTTGATAGTCTGATTGGGGAGTGTGAGAATAATCCTGCTTATATGAAATTAAATTGTGGTCCAGCATGCTTCTCATGTGACATGCTAAGTATTGAAAAACGATGCCCTATGGATCGTGAAATCATCGGTCCCGATGTCTGGTTGGCGGGTGACCTAGATAAGATGTTTCGAAAACTTACGTCTGAGCCTTACACGTCGAAATATGATGTCAAGGTGCATTCCTCTCCGGACAAAGAAGAGAAAGGACCATGGGTGATAACAATGGATAACTTCGTTAGCAACGAAGAAACCGACCGACTAATCGAATTAGGTTCTGTTGAAGGTTATGAGAGGAGTATGGATATCGGAGAGGTCAAACTTGACGGTTCTGCAGATAGCATTGTTAGCAAGGGTCGGACATCGACAAACGCTTGGTGCTCAAAGGAATGCAAAGAAGAAAAAGTTGTCAAAGCCGTCAATAATCGAATTAGCAACATGACCGGGATTCCACTAGTGAACAGTGAGGACTTGCAACTTCTTAGATATGAACCAGGACAGTTCTACGAAGCCCATCACGACTATATTGAGTTTGAA
>Ga0115013_10000367_pt1 | contig 27699 bp, 16 predicted proteins | sample SouAtlMetagenome_2_FD_88686 | JGI IMG/M metagenome (GOLD analysis project Ga0115013, IMG submission 88686) | Marine eukaryotic phytoplankton communities from Atlantic Ocean - South Atlantic ANT15 Metagenome | ecosystem: Environmental > Aquatic > Marine > Oceanic | place: South Atlantic Ocean...
CTGCGACTTGTCTTCATACAAGACACACCCCATGTCGAGGCCCACACGAACATCTCGGCCTTGGTCAACCAACTGGGCAATTCGGCGCGCATCCACCGTGCTCACGGCAGCGGCAGGCACACGCTGCACTTCATCTGCATATCGCATGCCCCCTGTATGGGGAAACGTATCCAAAGCGTGGGTCAAGGACCGCACAAGTGCAGCAACCCCTCCGTGCTCTGCAGATTCAACTGCCCCGCGAGACCGCTGGTTATAAGCTCCACCATATGCTCCCCCGGCATTGATCATCAAAGGGTCCATCGGGCGATTGAAAAACGCGATGGCCCCATCCAATCCTCCTTCACCGAGACTGTCCAATTCTTCAAAATCACGAAACACGCGGACCTGAGCCTCTATCGGACCTTTAGTCCCCACGCTGCCCCCCAATGCGCTAATGTGGAGAGGTTCAGCTTGACCGCCGTCCACGCGAAGCCACGCTAGCTCTCTGTCACCCCGCTCCCAGTGAGGAACCATAACAGCTTGCATCCTGACCTCGGGTGCACCAGCCTCACGCAATGTCTTTGCACCCCAAAGAATGGCTGCATCCGCTTCTGGTGAACCACTCAATCGGGCACCGACATCTTTACACAATTCACGCAAATCCGCTACACATTCACCCTGCCCCAAGACATGATTGTGAATTCGGTCAATCATCAGGCTGTCCGCAGCTGACCATCGGGCCTCTTGACCCTGAACCACTCCTGTCGTCAGGAGCAAACTCAAAACGAAATACCTCAACATCTTCATTTCCTTCTTGGGCTCATGACATCCAGCTTCCATTGTTGACGTCGACACCCTGGCCCGTCATTCCCGTCTGCCGTGTCGACATCAACCAAACAACCGCATCCGCCATCTCCTCTGGACTGCTCATCTTCCCCGTGGGGAGCACTGCACATTGCTGAGCGTGGCAATCAGCGTATGATATCCCTTGAGCGTCAGCCATGCGCTGAATGCTTTCTCGCGCCATTTCCGTTTCGACCCATCCAGGACAAATGGCGTTGACAAGGATGCCATCGCCTCCCCATTCTACTGCAAGGCTGCGCACCAAACCGAGCACCGCAGCTTTAGATGTCACGTAAGCGCTTTGACCAGGAACCCCAAAGCGCGCCAGTACACTAGAAGTGACAACCGCATGGGTAATCTCACGAGATGAAGCCTTGAGATAGGGACGACACAACTGCAACGTCACATACACCCCAGTCACATTAATGCGCATGATCTCATCCCAACGATCATTGCTGTCGTCAATATCGAAGTCATTTGACCCGCCAATTCCAGCATTCGCAAACACCCCAATCAAATTCATTCCACTGCCACCAGGCTCTCCCAAGGCCCCATATAAGGCACTGTGAAATGCCCTTCGATCCGACACATCCACAGGCAAAATCACATGACCATCGCCCACCAACTCAGCTTCGGTCTGCTTCAATCGTCCGTCCCGCCTTCCCACGAGCACAATCGAGTGGCCTTCCTCAGCTAAACGAAGCGCTGTCGCCTTGCCAATTCCTGTGCCGGCTCCTGTAACCATAACTGCTGTTGTCATGCCGCGAAGATGGGGAAAAGAGAAAGGCCCGACTTGCGTCGGGCCTTTCCTAAATGTTTAGAACGTAAGTGTTCTTAGCTCTCGTTGATTACTCGCCGCAAACTGTACCGAAGGCACCGAGGAAAATCAACAGGTCAGATGTCGTCGTCTGGTTGTCGCCATTCAAGTCGGTTGGACATGGGTTAGCAACGTCGAACTCACAAGAGCCATCGTCATTGGTGGCAGTCTCGTCGTAGTTCGTAGCGTCAGCGTACGTACAACCCATGATGTAGCCAGTGAAGTCACAGAGATCGTTGTTCACGATGTCAACGCTGTCCGCATCAATGTAGTTCATTGCGAATGGCAACACACATCCCTCGACACATTCAGCACCGACAGAGAAGGTACCTGTTCCCTCAGGAGCATCTGCACTTCCGATCTCCTGGCCTCCAGAGGTCACAGACCAGCTGATTTCAGTTGGGAATGAACCATCCGTAACGATGAGCGTCATGCACTCAGCAACATCGAAGCAGAGAACGTCTGTTGCGGTTACACCTCCGTCGTCCGTCGTCAAACCTCCCGTTGCCAAGAGGTCGCCAGCGTCATTGTAGAAGCTATACGTCGCACCATTCCATCCGTCTCCCCATGAGTCAAACATGGTGATTTCCACTACAGTTCCAGAGCAGCAAGTTCCATCGTCGATGGTTGCAAATGGATCGTAGTTGGTGGCAGCTGGGTCTGTACAACCCAAGCAGCTGTAGTCACACAAGGTGTTGTCAGCGAAGTCAACCGGACCACTGTAGTTACAAGCTGTAGTATCAGCACAACCAGTAGAAGGTGCAGACGCACACGTAATGGCCATGTTGATGAAGTAATCGGATCCGGATGCACAGCTAACGGAGCCATCAGACGTGAAGCTTACGGTCACGGAATCTGTTCCGATCACCAGGCTATCGTCTGCATCATCATCACTGTTGTAGAGGGTTGCTCCAGTGGCAGCATCGGAAATGGCAAACTCATCCCAGCCCTGCTCAATGGTTGTTCCAGCCAAGTCAATGACGATGGTACCACCTCCATTGTTGTTGTTCAGCGTGAAACTGAAGTTCTCCCCGTTGTCATAGCAATATGACCAAGTTTCAGTATCACAATCGAGGCAGCTGGTAAAGTCACATGGATCATTCGCATCATCCACGTTAGCCGCTGCATTGTAGTTACAAGCGAGCGCATCCTGACAACCGTATACCACCGGCTCACAAGTCACGCTCAAACCGAACGGACCACCGAATGGGTTGCTGCTGCCTGCACCAACCAAAATGGCATAGGTGTCGGCGTTGGCATCGGAAATGAATTGGAAGGTCTCACCATTGTCGCAAGACTCAGAGCTGACCGCAGTATTCGAACCTTCATCCCAGCACAAGAGGCTGCTGCAAGTTCCAGTTCCTCCGAAAATCGTAAAGGACTGCTCGACGACTGCACCCGCTGGGAAGTTGTAGGGGCTTGCGTCCAAGTTAAAGGTCCAGCTGGAGCCAGAACCTTCAACGTTACCTGCAGCGACCAACGCATCTCCACCAGCAGTGGTGAGGTTCACGTTATCCGTACCGGAGATACCATCTCCCCAGCTGTCAAGCACGTTCAACGTGTATGAACCAGCAGCCAAACAAACTGTCTCTGTCACAGTGGCGTTACTGATTACAGGAGCTCCTGAAGCAACGGTAACACCTGCGGCATTCACGATTGTCCAAGACGTCTCGCCTCCGTAGAAGTCAGTGTTGATGCTCAAATCAACACACACCTGTGGGTCTGTTGAACAAGCGCCGCTGCAGAGCAAGCTCTGTGCAGATCCATCACTAGAAATGACCGTAGCTGCAATGCCATCCAGATCACCTCCAGCATCATTGTAGAAGTAGACAGTGTAATCACCACCAGCAAGGGTGTAGTAGTAATTCTGGAAGATGGTTGGCAAGAGATCTCCCGCTGGGATAGAATCAAGCAACACTCCGCCAGAATAGATGGCAGCACTGATATTGCCAATGTTGTCATTGTTAAGGTTGGTCACCTCAAGCGTCGCATCAGGAGCGTCCACTGCCTGGAAGACTTCGAAGGTCGCCTCTGACTCAGAATCACAGGTGCTGATTGTAATCAACTGTTCTGCACCTCCATTGTCAAGGGTGTACCAAACACCAGCACCACTTGTACCACAAGGGTTGTCACCTCCAGCAGCGGTAGCACCACCAGTGTTACCGGCGACCGTCTCTCCGCACGCCACAGCAACGGCATTTGAGCAGCTGTCATTAGGCTGAACGACACCAGTGTAGATACAACCACTGCTAACAGTGGCATTCTCATCGTAGTTCGTAGCAATCGGATCAGTACAGCCGGTGATTTCACCAGAGCTCGTGACGTTGAAGGAACCGCACTCAGCAGTCTGGGTCGTCCAGAGGAACAAGTAGTAGTTCACGTCAGCAGAAGGCTGAGACAGCGCCACGGTGGCAGGGCCATCAGCGACTGCACCAAACCACTGGTTCATGTCATCTTGAATAGACCCAGCAACAACACCTCCTGTGATGTCATTCAAATCAGTGCAATCCGTACCGCTGTAGAGCGCGTATCCGATTGCTCCAGTTCCAGTAGCGTCGACAGTGATGTTATAAAGGTTGAAGTCAGCAGTTGTCTCAACTTCAAACCAAACACCGTATGCAGTGGCAAATGTGCTCAAGCTGCTCAAGCCAAAATCTTCATCTGGACCACTGCAGCAGAGACCACCGTCATAAGAGCCACCATCAACCAATGGCAATGCCAACGTACAGACATCGTCATTAGAAGGGAAGCCTGAAGGACATTCAGAACACTCAGCCTCGACGACAATTCCTGTTCCAAAAGTGAATTCGGAGTATTTACCGACACGGAGGAAATACGTCTGACCCTGGAGTGCATTGAAGCTTACAAGAGAGTTATAAGTACCTGAAGGGTCCGAACCACAACCTGCAATTCCTGAGTCATCATTGGTGGCGATGGCCGTCAATGACCCGTCTGCGTTCTCAACGAAAACAACGACGTCAGTATCAGTGATACCGTTACCATCATTTGTGTAAGCGGACTGACAGGTGTTAAATGACACTTGGTAATCGGTCTCGGCGTTGAATTCGTACCACACAGCCCCGCTGTTGGAGAGTGGATTTCCAAGAATCGTGGTGCCGCCGTATTCGTCACCGTTGGCATTTTCCAGAGAACCGCTGAGCGACATGCCACATGCAATAGCCTGCGCAGTCTCAGGGGTGTCGTTCGCTGGTGGGAAGATGCAAGACCCATCATCGACAGTAGCAGAGATATTGTAGTTGTTGCCAAGAGGATCTGTACAGCCGGCGAAACCACAGTCATTCAGATCATCACCGATGGATGGCGGGAAGGAAATTGGGAAACCCTCCGTTGCGCCGTATTGCAATGCAGTGTACTCATTGCCGAGGTTGTCTGAAATTGCCCAACCTTCACTTGTAAAGAGAGGGTCTGTGCTAAAGGTGTAGCAACCCACCTCCAAGCAATTCACGATTTCCAACTGAGTCGGACCTGGCTCCATGGTACCCGTAAACACAGTGTCACCTGTCGCTTCTGCAACCAAGTAGTAGTTGCTTCCACCCCATCCGCTTGCGAAGTCATCTTGCAAGGTCAAGAAGAAGCCGAGAGCTCCATTGTCACACACCTGACAGGAACCGTCATTTACAGTCGCTGCCGGATCGTAGTTAATCGCTGATGTAAGGGTACATCCAGGAACGCAGTTGGCTTCGCTGGCTCCAAACCCGATGTCGGAGACACCAAGAGTACCGCTGTGAATCACGTTTCCTGAGAAATCCATGATGTCCCAGAGTGCCTGGCCAAACGTAGCACCCCCTCCTGCACCGAGTTGGAGGCATGCATCGTTAGGAACACAGAACTCGTACAGACCTTCAACCGGAGTCACCTCAAAATCAGGTGAGTAGATGTTGTCGACGTATCCAGCAGACACCAAAGTATCACCGCCAGCTTCGTAGATGTGAGCGGCGTTGTTACCCCAGTTGAGGTAATAGTCATGGGTCAAGCGGAGGATGTAGCTTGTAGAATCAGTTCCGTCACAGCTTGGCAGGAAACATGATCCATCATCGACAGTTGCATCCGCGTTGTAGTTGTAAGCACTGGCGTCTGAGCATCCGCAGACAACCCCAGGTCCAGCAACACCGAAGACGCCAAATCCATTGCCGTCATTTTGGTTGTAAAGCATATCGCCTGTCGTGTAGTCCACAATTTGCCACTCCTTACATCCGGCATACTGTCCACCAGAAATTTCGAGCGTGTAGCATTCAGTATTGGACAAGCAGAAGAGATCGTAACCGAGCGTACCAGGAGTGACTTCAAACTGCGGTGTGGCCAAACCACCAGAAGCGATAATGACACCATTGCCATCAGTCAACGTGTAAACCGAACCGGACCAACCCACGCCACATGCGTCAATCATGTTAAATTGAACCAAGGTCTGCCCTTCCCCGCAAGAAGCGGACACACAACTGCCATCATCGATGGTAGCAGCGTCATTATAGTTGAGCGCAGTGTTGTCTGTGCAACCACAGACGCCATCTACAACATCTCCGTAGTAGAACTCTACAATTCCGCCACCTGCTTGCGCCGCAATCGTTGCACCAGTAATGGCATCATTCAATGTCCAGCTGATTTCGTTCACGAAGCTTCCACCTCCAGCGTTGATTGAGTAGCAAGCGCCGAATGGCAAGCAAACAGTATCTACAGCGAATGAACCTGCGTCGAGGCCACCAGAGGCAATAACAACGCCATCAGCAGAGATTTCATAGGTGTTTCCATTCCAACCATCACCCCAGCTGTCTTCCAACACGACGAATGCCATGTTTTCACTGTCTCCTGGGCAAGCATCGAAGAAGCAAGAACCGTCATCGGTGGTTGCATCGGCGTTGTAGTTCAAAGCAGTATCATCTGTACAGCCCGGAACGCCCGCGATAATTGAGAAGGAGAAGGACAATTCAGTCCAAGAGCCAGAGCCATCGAAGGAGCAGTCGCCTGTGCATGCCAGGTCACCACCGTCAACGGAGAATGACGTGCCGCCGTCACCCCAATCATCATAGAGGGTGACTGTGTAATCTCCTGCGCCATACCCAGTCAAAGAGAGGGTTTCGGAGCAAGGTGTGTCAACAAAGTCTGCGCAGTCTCCAAACAAAGTTCCAACTCCGGGTAGATCCAGAATGGTTTCTCCGTTGAAAGTGACTACTCCGCCAGCCTCGCTCGCGTAGGAATCAGACGTAAAAGTGATAGACTGCGCCTGTACGGACGCAAAAAGGGCCATGGCAAATACGCCAAGGCTGCCTTTGAGAAGGATATTTCTCAGGTTCATGATTAAGGTTTTTTCCAATTGCCGGGCCAATATAGCGGAAACTGCCCTGAATGAAGAAGACTTATAAGGTCAAAATACCCGCACCTTTCCAAAGCACCGCACGGAGAATTCCCTAGAGCACTGATAATCATCGGCTGGAGCAAAAAAAGCCTCGGGGTGAACTCCCCGAGGCTTATCTGCCGATTCTCAATCGGCCAAAAAAACTTTGTAGACGTCTTCAGGCTCTCATATTCAAGGTTATTCCGTGCACGGATCTCCGAAGCTAATGAGGAACTCAAGCAAGTCTGCTGTGGTCGTCGCCCCATCCTGATTTAGGTCTGTAGGACATGGGGACTGAAGGATGAATTCACAAGAGCCATCATCCTGAACAGCAGCCATATCGTAGTTCTCTGCGATGTCGTACATACACCCACCACATCCATCAAAAACACAGTCCTCCAAAACGGTGATGTTGGCTGTCGGATCGTAGTTACAGGCCACAGATACCGTGCAACCCGAGACACAGTCGGTCTCACCAACTTCAAAATAGACTGCAGCGCTGGGCGCCCCACCAGAGGTGATTCCACTCGACGCCCCCAACAACGTCCAACCAACTTCCACAGGTATGACACCGGCCGAAACCTCCAAATAATAGCAGCCATCCCCAAGACAGAATTCGTCTGTGCCACTGGTACCCTCGGCAGTCACAGTGAAACCAACACTGGGCAGCCCACCCTGAGACAGCAGAAGTCCATCCACAGAATACAAGCTGTACTGCGCTCCATTCCATCCATCTCCAAAGTCATCGGTCATCTGCAACCGTATGCAACTGTCGTAGCAGCAAGATTCGTCTTCAATGGTCGCGTCGTTATCATAATTACAGGCTTCCGAATCCGTGCAGCCTGCGCAGGTTTCGTAGTCACAAGAACCATTGTCTGAGGTCGCAGTAGGGTTGTAATTGCACGCTATAGAGTCCACACAACCACAAACCACTCCACCAAGAGAGAAGTTGACCGTGCCGATGGTTCCACTCGTAATGTCGCCATCCGTTCCGGACAACGTCCAGCTTATCTCCTCGTCAAAATCGCCTCCTCCGACCGTAAGACTGTAACAACCTTCGACAAGACAGAATGCGTCAAAGCCCTCATCTCCGCCGAGGAAATTGTCCACGTCCAAGATGTAAAGGGCGCTGTCAAGGTTGCCGGTGAGAAGGGTGTCACCCACAGCATCGGTCAAGATGTAATTAGCCCCATTCCAACCATCACCAAAACTGTCATACATGGTGAGCATCAATGGAATACCCTCGTCAAAACCCTCTGGACAAGTGCAGCTCAGAAAGTCACAGGACCCATTCTCAATGTTGGCCGCTTCATCAAAATTGCATGCGACAGCATTGGTGCAACCCTCCACCGCAGGCGCACAGTCCAGCATCAACTCAATGGTGCCGTTGTCGTCGGTCACAGGGTTGCCGTCGGCATCCTCAGCAGACACATACGCATAATAATGGCGCCCTGGCTCAGAGATGAACTGCACCCAAGCATCGTCCTGATCGAAGAAACCACAATTGATGAAGTCTCCTTCCTCAGATGCATAAATGCCATCCTCCACGGTGAGCACGCACTCAAAGAGAGCAGGGATGCCCCCTGCACAAATTGCATCACTCACATACAGGTTCAACTTGGAATCGATATTTGATCCGCACAAGCTCAGCGTGTGAAGGTCACCTGTCCCTTCAAAGGTGAACCACACACCAGGGCCTGGAACCGGGTCACAACCGTTAATCAGGTTGGGCGCACCGAGATTGGTCGCGCCACCCGTTGACCCGGTGACAAGAACACCGCACTCAACTTCTGTGGCCGTGCCACAGGTGTTGTTCTCCGGCACAACATTGAGGTAATCACAAGTGCCATCGTCCATGGTCGCCGTAGCATCATAATTGGGCGCCACAGGGTCCATACAACCGAGGTATACGCCTGTGGTCACAAACTGGTATTGGCCGCAATCCTCTGGGTCTGTGGTGAACACATAGAAGAGGTAATCAGTGTTGGATTGAAGAACGGTAAACTGACTGATCTCACCCGCACACTGCTCCGAGACAAGGCACCCCACTTGGGCCTCCAAGTCACCGCATGATCCCACATCAAAAATGGCAAGGCCGATGTTGGCCGCATTCAGGTTCAACAGGTCAAAGAAGAAAGTCTCATAATCACCACTGTTGAATTGGAACCAGACACCATAGCTGGTCTGGAAGCCCGCCAAGAAACTCACGTTGACGTTGTCCGGGCTTGTGCAACAGACTGACCCAACATGGGGCACGCCATTGATCAGTTCCAATGCATCCGCACAGTCGTCGTTGATCGGTGCACCGCTCGTGCAGTCAACGCACTCAACGGACAAAAGGAACTCATCACCGCTTGTGTACTGGCTAAAGCGCGTCACATGGATGTAGTAGTTTTCCCCCTGCTCCACGTTGAACGCCACCTCACTCATGAAGCCCTCAGAACAACCGTCGTCGTTGCCCCCGAGGCACTCGAGGTTATCGAGGTCACCATCCACAGCCTTGAACACAAAGACCTGCGAATCAAACAGCGGGTTGCCCGCCGGATTGAACGCATCCGTGCCACAGGTACTCACGACCATCTGCTGGTCTGCTTGGGCATTGAAAACGTACCAAACACCCGCCGCATTGATGTCCTGGCCAGAGCAAGTCGTACCAACGATTTCTTCGCCGTCCACCGCATAGGTCAAAGAGCCCGAAATCTGATCGCCACACTGAACCGCTTGGGCGCTATATGCATAGTTATTGGCGGGAGGACATTCGCAACTGCCGTCATCATCCGTAGCACTGGGGTTATAATTCAGACAGAACGGGTCGGTGCAACCAAGGAAGCTGCAGGAGCCCGTCTCACCAATGTCCATGCCATAGGTGCTGACTTCGTCCGAGCCTGTGCCGTAGAAATTACCAGCCACATCCTCTAAGTACCAACCGATGTCATCGGCATCATCACCCGGTGTAATGTCGAAGAGATAGCATCCTGGGGCGAGACACACCAAATCAGTGCCCGAAGTGAGGTTGTCACCCAGATCGGCTTGGTCCAAGGTTCCGGTAGCCGCAATGTCCCCATCCAATTCGGAGAGGTAGTACACGGCCCCATTCCATCCGTCACCGAATGCATCGGTCATGCGCACCTCCAAAATCAGTTCACCTGCGTCGCAATAGATGCAGGTTCCATCGTCAATGGAGGCTGTGGGCGTGAAGTTGGTCGCGTTGAAGTCCGTACAACCGTAGCAGGAGAAGTTGCAGAACCCACTGTCAAAAACAGCATTGGAGCTGAAGTTGCAGGCCGTGGGATCCGTACATCCAACTGGACACCCTACGTCACCCAACGTGATTCGGTCTGCACCACTGATTTGCTGATCTCCGAACTCAGCCTCATCCAACGACCCAGTGTAGACCACAGCGCCATCAAAGGTTGAAAAGGTGTAAATACCGTTGTTCCAACCGTCCTGAAAGCTGTCGAACATCTCAAAGTTGTAACAGCCCTCTGGAAGGCATACCGCATGGGTTCCCGCACCACCAAAATCCACCACTGTGTTGGTCTGCATGTTCCGTATGTTCCAACTGATCTCTCCGTCCCAGCTTCCCCCACCAACTTCGAGGAAGAAGAAGTACTCTTCGTAGCAACAAGTGCCATCGTCATAGATGGCTGCCTCATCGAAATTCACGGCACCCGACTCGGTACAACCATAGCATTCATAGTCACAGTTCCCATTGGAAATAGTCGCTGACTGGTCGTAGTTACAAGCCGTGGGGTCCGTGCACCCTTGGCAACTGATGTATTCACAACTGCCGTCATTGAAGTTGGCAGTGGGGTCATAGTTACACGCCCCCTCAATAGCGCAACCCGCATTCAGGCATTCCGGATCGCCCACGAAGAAAAACTCCTCGATGGTGCCGCCTGGCTCGCCAGGGCCTCCTTCCAAAATGACTTGACCATCACGGATGATTTCCCATGAAGCCTCCACCGCTAGGTTGTCGAAATTCAATTGCAGGACATAGCAATCCTCAACCAAACAGAGGTCCAAATCAATTGAAGCCCCGTCCGTGAACTCTACGCTACCAAACTCCATCCCGGATAGGTTGCCCACCGATGCAGACCCAATGTTGCCTTGGCCATCTACCCATCCATTCGCAAAGGCATCATAAAGCCTTACCGTCACACAAGAGCTATAACAACAAGAGCCATCATTGAACCCAGCATCCGGATCAAAATTGCAGGCTGAATCATCCATACATCCCGGGATGCCATCCAACTCGGTCAAAGAAAAATTGAACGCCGCAGCTGGGCCGACCGTCAACTCACCCTCACATGTGCCTCCGCAGACAAAGGGCAAATTCGTCGTATTGACCTCAAAACTGATGCCGCCATCCGCTCCGGCATCCAAGAGGATGACCGTGTAGGTGTCCTCCCCATATTCCGTCAGGTCAATGGTGTAAGTCTGATTGAACCCATTGGTGCTCCAAAGGCCACCCTCACTGATGTTGACGATCTGACCCTGCGTCAAGCTGGTGACCGCCACACCATACTGGGTGGCGTAGAAGTCAGGATACAGGGTGATAGACTGTGATTGTGCCTGGAGTGCAACAACAACAGAGACAAGCAAAATCCCCAAAGCGCGGAGGGGACGACAGGGTAAGCGGAGCTTCATGGTTTAGCGTTTGCCAATTCGGTCGTGAACAAGGTGAATGGCATTGGTCGCCACTTTACACCATTTGGTCAACCGAAAGATACGTCGAAAAGCGCCTCGACCCAAAAAAAGCCATACTTTATAAACAAGGACTAAACAAAAGATTAAGTAGACAAAGGGCTAAAAAGAGCATTCGATTTTTTTTCAGACCCCAGTGAAAGAGGCCTAAGACCACATGTCTGCATGCCAACTTTCGTCGAATAAGCTGACCAAGAACCCTCGGTCCGACCGGGCCTCTCCCACCGTGTGGGCCAACGGGTCCACAACCTCAGTTAACCCATTGACCACCCCAGCCTTTCTCAGCGCCCAGAATTCTGATGTCCGCGTCGCATGCCAAACGGACTCCCCCGCCTGCCGCCAGAGCACCTGGTGCCGATCGAACCAATCGACTCCCGCCTGCGTTCCGTGGGCACGGACGAAAGCAACCAGGCTGTCAATACTGCAACCCGTGGCTCCCGCCCTGAGCTCATCTAGTCCTACTACAAGCACGCGGTCGTATAACACCTCAGCCGCCGCAGTGAGCGCAGCCCCATGGGCGGACCACCCGCCAAGAAATTGACCGATGGCCTCAAGAAGCACTTCCTGTTCACTAGCTGTCAGGTCTCTGTCCGCGGTGTGCACCCACAAGCGGGCGTGGTCGGGCAAGTCTTGAAACGTCATGACGCAAAATTAACACCGGCTTTCCGGCTGCGCTCGAACAGACAACCACATACCCAACTTTGGAAATATTCCAGAATTCGCACCTCCTCCCCCATCCGCGTTCCGAAATTCAAACCATGAAATCCGTGGGACACGCCCTCCTTCGACTTGCATTGCAACTCCTTTCCGGGACCAGCAACAATCAGCGGATTGTGCTCTTTGGTGTCCGAAGAAGCGGGAACCATGCGCTCACAAATTGGCTTGCCAACGCGGTGGAAAAGGAACAGTCCGATTTGACCCCGTTGGGAGGACACCCCCCACTTTCTCATGCATTCTGCAGCCTTTCAGGAAACGTCATCCACTTGAACGAACTCAATGAATTGAACTTCAGGTCCACATTCAAATTGTTTCTCCAAACCCGGAAAAAAACAAGAAAGTGTAAGGTTCTCCTGCTCAGCTTCGAAGATATCCGCCCCTCAGAGTACCCAAATTTCAGGAGGCTGTCAGGCAAAGAAGTCCACATAAAACGCAACGCCCTAGAAGTCATTTCCAGCCGCTACCACAACCTCCACCGAAAAGCCAACAATGGCATCGGTTGGTCGAGACAGTCCTGCGATGCTTATTTCCTCGACACCCTGCGGGAATTCCAACGTCCATCAGGATCTGCCAAAACCCATACTTGGGAATACAACCGCTGGCTTGATTCACCGGAATACCGGAAGTCATTCCTCCAAAAAATGAACCTGAGTTTCGACCTCATTCCCCACCACTCGAGCATCGGTGGCGGAAGCTCCTTTCACGGAACCTCCGGTCGCATTGAATCCAAACTAGATGCCAGACTTCAAAAAGTGGAGCCACAGCCCCATTGGGTTTCTTTTCTGACTGGGCTACTCAACGACCACCCAGACCTTTTCTCAGAAGAGGAAAGAAAGACTGCTCAAGCCTTTATTGAAGGCTCGTCCAAAGGCTGACCGGCCATTGCTCGCTCACGCAACCAGGGCAATAGGACCAACATCAAAGACGGCATCGGAGACTGCAAGAAGCCCAGCACCTCGCGGGCCACATTGTAGCCTGCCTCCTCCGCACCAGCTTGTCCGTCCACGAACCAAAACACGGCCGTGACAAATCCGGAACCAGCGTAAATCAGAAGGAGCACCTTCCATCGCTCGGGCACTCCAGCGGCTCGTAGGAACAGCGCATCTAGCGCAAAAAAGCACAAGACGATGAAGACCATTAACCCCCATTTGGCCTTTGTCATTTCAGACCGACCCCAGCTGTGAAACACAGCATAGGTGTCTCGGGTGTACGCATAGTTGGTGCGGCATAGAGGGGCATACCCCTCCCACCACATCTTCCGCTTCTCAATCATGCAAGTGCGGTCCCATTCGCACTCCTCGTGTCCAAAGTCATAAAAGTCCGCGTACCGGTCCCCCACAGCCATGTAATGATTGAGCTTCACCTTGGTGTCTTCCTGCACATACCCGAAGCCAATCATGAACGCAAGCACCAAGGCCCACCAAGGCCGTCTCATGGGCAGGAGGAGACCGTGCCTTGCCTCCAAGGCTGTGGCCCCTTTAGATTTTGCCCGGCGCCCCGTCATTCCGATGCACTTTTCAAAGGATCCACTTGGCTTAATCGCGCAGCCCAGAGGTACCATAGCCAGAAAATGAACGCGTACACCAGCACCGTCCAAGTGTAGTCGTGATTGAATTTCAAGGACTGTGGCCTGTTGTATTGAATGATGACAAGGCTCACCACCCGCAGCAAGTTGGCTAGGTGAATGAGCACAATACCGGTGGGGATGAACCACAACTTCCGCTTCGCAGGTCCGGGAAAGGCGAGAATAAACACCGTGAAAAGCGCAAACAGCACGAGGCCGTCACAGGGGGCGCCAATCTGAAGCAAGCCGACGCTGTCGGCAATGCCGATCTGCCAGCGGAGCTCGAGGGTGTTCACCTCGTAAAGCCCATATCCGAGGAGGCGAAGCACCCACTCAGAGGACACCACCATAGAATGAATGAGGTAGTCATCGACCAGCGTCTGGTCCTTCAAGACATATTGATAGACCACGTACCAAGCGAGATACCCCACAAAGCCGAAGCCCAGAAAACGAACGAGATCGCGGTCCACGTGCTGCTGAAGATCAGGCCCGTTTCAACAATAGCTGCTCCTTCCGGCGCCGGATCTCCACAACACCAATGCCAAGCCCGCCTGCAATCAAAAACCCCAGCCCCCCGTCAATCGGAATACAGCCGTTCGGGTCTGTGGGCTGTGGAATATCACTCTGAACCCCTTCAGTATTGTTTTCCCAAAACGTAGTACAATGCTGTCCACCGACACCGCAGTTTTGCGCCCCACCGCTATCGCATTCATCGGGGGAATTAAAAGGAGATTGTTCACACGCTGCAATGTCACTGCACAGATAGCAAGTGCAATCCAAGCAGCAATCTTGGCCAAAGCCTCGATTGCTGAGAATCGCAAAAACACCGAAACACAGTAGTCGCAAACAGCCCTTCATGGATGCCAAGTTACTTTAAGAGAATAGAGGTGGGAGCGAATTATATTTCGCACATGGCAGGATTGCAATCAGGCGCTCAAAACAACAGTCTTAAGCAGCTCAGATTAGCGCTGAAGGTGGCGGCCAAGAACTGGTTGCTTTTGCTGCTTCTCCCCGCTGCTGCATACGGATACGCCCGTTTCGTCACTCACCAACAACTAAATCAGTACGGTGCGCGGACTGAAATTCTTTTAGAGGAAAAAGACGAATACGACAAGGCTAGAGAAGTTGTCAAAGGGGTAATCAGCCAGCGATTTAAGAGCCAGCGCCCGGACATTGCCAACCAAGTCCGCATCCTCAAAAGCCGTGACCTCATCACCAAGGCGGTCAATGACCTCGACCACAACATCACCCATTTCATCGTAGGTCGGGTTCGCGCCCTACCCGTCGGCGGCCTGAGTGGTGTCGAAATAGAGGCCTTCCCGGAGCAATTCAGCCCCAACGCGCTCGGCGTAGATTTCAATCTCGACGTCCTAGACAGTGCAAGGTTCAAACTGTCCTGCGCATTTCGCAATGGCAAGCTGTACAATGCCACCCACACCTTTGGTGAGATTGTCCAAAATGGAGATTTCAAAGTCGTCATCAGAAGAGCCCCCTACGGAAGAGGAACCACCAAGCAAGCCATTGCTCAAGGGCAGCGCTTCCAAGTGAGAAACAACCGACAAATCATCAACCACTACAGGTCTGGACTTTCTGTCTCCGGGGTAGGGCAAACAAGCATATTGAAGCTCCAAATCAGTGATATACTCCAAGAACGCGCCACAGAATTCCTCGACGCACTTGCCCTTCGGTACATCGAATACTCCACCGCAGCGCGAGAGACGGTCAACCAAAAAACAAACGAGTTCATCGAAACACAACTCACACAAATTGAAGCCAACATCGACAGCCTCCAAGACATCATCGACTTGCAAAGACAAGACGCAGAGGTCTTCGATTTAAGTCGAAACGAACAAGCCTATGTCCAGGAGCTCATTGAGGTAGAATCGATGCAAGAACAAGTGAAGGTTAACCTTCGTAGCATAAGCACGCTCGGAGCTTACCTGACCCGCGGGGTGGAAAACACCAGCATCCCTCCCTCAGCCTTTCTGAATCAAGACCCCGTTGCTTCAGAAAAAGTCGGTTCGATTTATAACCTCCAATTGCAGCGGACGCAGATGCTCTTGGACATCACACCCAACAACTTTCAAATCAAACGACTGGACTCGCTGATTTCCACGACAAAAATTAGCCTCTTCGACTATATCGCAAACGCGAGAACTGCATTGGAAGAGGAGTCTTCAGCGCTCAATTCAAGGGCATCTATACTAGAGGAAAAGCTACTCCGCCTACCAAAAAGTGAGCGTGAAGTCTTGGCAATCGAGCGCCGCTTGACCATCAATGATCGATTCTACGGCTACCTATTAGAGCAGCGAGCGACCAACCTCATCGCCCGAGCAGCAATCACATCAAACGCGAGCATTCTCGACTCATCCCAGAGCATCGGAATTACTGGGCCGAACAAATCGAAAACGGTCCAGAACTATACCCTGTTCGGTTTGGCATTGGCTATCGGACTGTCGATATTGAGACTGTTGTTGATCGAACGACTTGAAAGCGTCAATGAACTCCGAGAAGCGACAAAACTGCCTGTCAGCGGGGGAATACCCCGCTATGAAGACATCACAGATAAGGAGTACGTGTTGGTTGCCAGCAAAAGCCCAAGGCATCCAACAACGGAAGCATTCAGGGGGTTGAGAACAAACCTGCAGTACCTCCTGAACCGGAAAGAGGAGAACACCATCCTCATTTCCAGCATGCACCCTGGCGAAGGCAAAACCTTCACCGCGACCAACATGGCCGCCTTGATTGCCCAAACAGGCAAGAAAACCCTCCTCATCGACTTCGATCTACACAAGCCACGGGTTCACGAAGCATTCGATATGGACCGGGGCGCAGGGCTCAGCGGATATCTGATTGGACAATTGCCTTGGACCGCGGCAGTGAAACCATCCGACATTCCAGACCTGGATGTCATCACCTCCGGGCCGATTCCACCCAATGCCTCCGAACTCGTCATCAACGACCGCACGGACGCGCTCATCGCTGAAGCCAGAAAGGTGTACGACTTTGTGATCATCGACACACCCCCCATCATGCTCATCACCGATGCAGTGGTGCTCATGAAGCATGTGGATCGAGCTCTGCTGGTCGCCAACGTCAAGCGCGCCACTTCTAGAGGCATGCGCCAACTGGAGGGCCTTCTCGAACACAACCAAATCGGGCACGTGAGCATGATCCTCAATGGCATTGTCCCAACCCGCTGGCGCTACTACGCCTCCAAATACGCCTACCGCTATTTGTACAGTTATGGATATGGCGGCTACGGCAGCTACACGGGATACGGAGGATACGGCTATGGAGGTATGCGATACGGAGACGATGAAGACTGACCCTTCGACAGCGGCATCATGAAGGTATTGGCTTCCATAGAGTGGTTCTCCCCCGCATACAGGGCCGGAGGGATCATATCAAGCCTGAAGAACCAAATCGAACACCTCCATGGCAACCTTGATTTCTGGGTGGTCACAGGGAACGCAGACCTGACAAGTCCTGCACCCGTGTCAGACGAGATAGATCAATGGATCAATCGTGAGAATCACCACGTTCTGTATTCGTCGCAAACTCCTGACTGGAATCAAATCTCAGCGGATGTCAATCCAGATCTGATCTACATCAACGGACTGTTCAATGGCCCATTCAACAGAAGGCTTCTCACATGGTGCAAAGGCAAGAATTATCCAGTCCGCCTCGCTTCTCACGGGATGCTTGCTCCCAACGCACTGAGGATTAAGCCGCTTAGAAAACGGTTGTGGTTAAAGCTAGAAGACATTCGAAACACCTTTCAGAACCTCGAATGGCATGCGACGAGTGAAATAGAGAAAGAACAGATTCTGGCCTGGTTTCCCCAAGCATTCGTCCACATTGCACAGAACCTCCCTCCTTTCCTGTCGACCGACCCCACCGGTCCTCATGGGGACCTGAATTTTCTGAGCGTGGGCAGGGTCCACCGCATCAAAAACTACGCCTTTGCCGCTTTGTGTCTCAGCAAACTGGCGAAAAAGACGGGAAGACACATCACCTACCGCATCATCGGCCCCATTGAAGATGAAGCAGAGCAACAGAAAATCCTGGACTGTGGTCACGCGCTCATGACATGTGAACTTCTCGGTGAAAGGGGCCCCGATGATTTACCTGAACAGTTCCAAAACACACATGCGCTCCTTGCCCCGTCTTTGACTGAAAACTACGGTCAGGTCATCGCCGAAGCCTTGGCACAAGGCGTTCCAGTTCTGGTTTCGGACCAAACCCCTTGGGTAGGATTCCCCCCTTCGCCCGCGCTGCATTGCCTTCCGCTTGAACCTGTTGATTGGGTAACCCAACTGGAGCCACTCATGGACCGCGAAAAGAGGATGGCCCTCATCCAACCAGCTCAGGACTATTTTACGCAGCACCTCTTGAAAGCGTCCATTTTGGAAGCCCACCTTCGTATGTTCCAACCATGACGCAAGTCAGACTCGATCGCTTCGAAAATTCAGACTACCATCCAGGGCCGTGGTCAATGCGGGTGCTTTGGTTTTTAATTCAACCCCTCTTCATAAGCGGGCGGGCACCGTGGCCATACAGCATCAAGCGGAGCCTCCTCCGGCTGTTCGGAGCCCGCATTGGCAAAGGGGTGATCATCAAACCAAAAGTCCGCATCAAGTACCCTTGGAAACTGCGAATTGGAGACCACGCATGGATTGGGGAATCCGTGTGGATCGACAACCTCGATGACGTGACCATTGGAGACCATTGCTGCATCAGCCAAGGCGCCTATCTATTGTGTGGAAACCACGACTACACCAAACCCGCTTTTGACCTCATCACCCGCCCCATCCAAATCGAAGACGGCGCATGGATTGGCGCGATGTCCATTGTGGGACCTGGGGCCAAACTTGAAACAGAGAGTGTGCTTGCGGCAGGCAGCGTCGGATTGGGCACCCTTGAAGCGCGAATGGTGCACCAAGGGAACCCGGCCAAGCCGGTTCGCGAGCGACAAATAAAGCCATGACTGTCTCTGTTATCACCGTGACCTACAATGCTGCTGCCACCGTCGCTGACGCGGTACACAGCGTGGTCGAACAGCGCGGCAATTTCAAGCTGGACTATCACATCGTGGATGGGGTTTCCACTGACGCAACGCTCGCCGAGATTGCGCCGTTTGAGGATCAGATCGCCAAGGTCACAAGTGACCCCGACCATGGGTTGTACGATGCCATGAACCGAGGGGTGGCCCGAGCAAAAGGAGACATCATCGGCATCCTCAATGCCGACGACCGATTCGCCGACGACCGCGTCATTACCGATGTGATCGCCGCTTTCGAAGCCACAGAAGCAGACGGCATCTACGCAGACCTGGACTATGTCAAAGCTGAGGACGGAGAAACGGTGACCCGTCGATGGAAATCCGGACAGCCCGGCAACTTCAACCGCGGGTGGATGCCACCCCACCCCACCCTTTTTGTGCGCCGTTCGCTGTACGAGCAGCACGGGCTGTTCAACCTCCAGTTAAACAGTGCAGCCGACTACGAGCTGATGCTGAGGTTCTTTCATTTTCGAGGCGCAGAACTCGCCTATTTGCCCCGCGTCACCGTCAAGATGCGCACTGGGGGCAAGTCCAATGCATCCCTGTCTAATCGGCTGAAGGCGAACGCAGAGGACGCGGCGGCATGGCGATTGAACGGCATCCGTCCACCCGCCTTGCTGCGGATTCAAAAGCCCTTGCGCAAACTGGGGCAATTCGGAAACCGCTGAGCGACAGCCACAGCAATCAGCGAAGGCTGTAATTCGGCGCCTCCCTGGAAATCATCACATCGTGCGGATGGCTCTCCTTCACACCGGCTGAGGTGATGCGCACAAAACGCGCACCGTGCAACGCGGGAATGTCCTTGGCGCCCACGTAGCCCATGCCTGCGCGAAGGCCACCGATCACCTGGTACATCACCTCCTGCACCGTTCCCTTGTATGGGACCCGGCCAGAAATGCCCTCGGGAACCAATTTCTTCAGGTCATCCTCTGCATCCTGGAAGTAGCGGTCCTTGGACCCCTTCTGCATCGCCTCAAGGCTTCCCATGCCCCGGTAACTCTTGAAGCGACGCCCTTCGTAGATGATGGTCTCGCCTGGACTCTCCTCGGTGCCCGCCAGCATGCTCCCCACCATCACAGAATGACCACCACCAGCGAGGGCCTTGGCGATGTCACCAGTATACCGAATGCCACCATCGGCGATCAAAGGAACATCGGTGCCTGCCAACGCCTCCGCCACAGACATGACCGCCCCGAGCTGGGGAACACCCACACCAGCAATGACCCGCGTGGTGCAAATGGAACCTGGGCCAATGCCCACCTTCACCCCGTCAGCGCCTGCGTCCGCCAGGGCCTTGGCGGCCTCTCCGGTGGCGATGTTGCCACACACGATGTCCGTGTCTGGATACGCTGCCTTGACTTGGCCCAACATCGCGATAACACCCCGACTGTGGCCGTGGGCCGTGTCAATGATGAGCGCATCGACCCCAGCGTGCACAAGGGCTTCCACCCGCTCCATCGTGTCTCCAGTCACACCGACCGCGGCAGCGCAGCGCAGGCGACCAAATTGGTCCTTGCAGGCGTTGGGGTATTCTTCAAGCTTGATGATGTCGCGATAGGTAATCAGGCCCACCAACCTGCCCTCGGCATCCACAACCGGCAACTTCTCAATCTTCTTGTCGCGCAAGATCTCCTCGGCGCGTTTGAGGTCCGTCCCATTGGGTGTGGTGACCAAGCCCTCGGACGTCATCACATCGGCAATCGGCCGTTCCGCATCTCCCTCAAAGCGAAGGTCTCGGTTGGTCACGATGCCCTTGAGGTATCCCGCCTCATCCACCACCGGAATGCCACCAATCTTGTGCTCGGCCATGATGTGGTGTGCGTCCCCCACCTTCGCATCCACGGGCAAGGTGATGGGGTCTTGAATCATGCCGCTTTCGCTGCGCTTCACCTTTCGGACTTGGGCCGCCTGAGCCGCAATGGTCATGTTCTTGTGAATGACCGCAATCCCGCCTTGTCTCGCCATGGCAATCGCCATCCCCGCCTCGCTCACCGTGTCCATGGCAGCCGCCACAACCGGAACGTTGAGGACAATGTTGCGTGAAAAACGACTTCTGAGGTTCGTATCGCGGGGCAACACTTCACTGTAGGCCGGAACGAGAAGGACGTCGTCGTAGGTCAGGCCTTCTCCGATGAATTTGGGATTGATGTGGGGGGCGTCAGCGGACATGTGAGCAAATCGGGGGCGAACAGGATATTCCGGCGAAAATAGCCCACAACCCGCTGGTTTCAAGGCCCATTCGGACGCCGGTTTTTCACGGCCTGCGCACCACCTGAACGTGGCCCATTTTCGCCACCACTCGGCCCGCTCCATCCTGAATCCGCAAGGTGTAGGGATAAAAGGCTTCTGGCATCAGTGCACCGTCCCTCGTGCCATCCCAAGCGGCATCCGGGTCCTCTGTGGTCCAAATCAGGTCGCCCCAACGGCTGAAGACATCCACCCGATACTCTGTGACATCCGCAAAAGCGACAGAAGGCTTCCACGTGTTATTGAATCCATTGTGGACAAGCGCATTGGGAATCCACACCACGGGAGGAAGGGTCAGACAGACCTCATTGGACAGCGATGACCAGCCACTGTCTGACTGCTCAGCACGGACGCGGTAACAGAACTCGCCAGGGGTTTCATATTGGTCCTCCAACTCGTCGTCGTAAGAGAAATCAAACGCCCCAAAATCCTCTACTTCTAGGAGCATCCCGCCAAACTGCACCCCACGCAACAGGACCTGCCGATCCCGAGGGGCATCCCACCCCTCAAACGGCGTCCACGCCAGGGCATTGGACAGTCGATCTTCCAACACTGTTCCCGTCAGGAACACCGTCTCTGCAATGGAGGTTCCCAAGACAGAATCGGCACATGCATTGACCACCTTCAAATAATACCTGTACTGCCCCAACCCCCCCTCGATGGTGCTGTCCAGCATTTGAATCGCCCCGCCCACAGACCACGTGCTCGTCACATACTCGTAATCGTCGTCATAGGGCTCATTTCGCCATAGCTCATAAGAATGCGGCTCAGCCGAAGACGCATCTGCCTCCGCACGCAGAACGGCAACGGAATCGGTCACAATGCTCACCTCATTCCAACGAATCCACTCAGGGCCTCCGGGGTACGTGAACAGATTTTCGGCCACATTGGAAGACTGCGTCCACGGTCCTTGCGCTGCATAAGCGATCACCCTGTAGCGATAAAAACTACCAATGGTGGCGCCTGTATGCTCATAAATGGTCAACGTCCCAGGCACTTGCGCCAACAACTGCGGACCGCCTTGGACACCGTCTTGGGTCAATTCCGATACCCAGATTTCGTAGCGATCCACTCCGCCTGGCCAGTGAAGAACAGGAGACCATTGCAAATCCGCCCGGTCCGTGCACTGCGTCCAATCCACATCGAGATAGGTGGAAGGGGCACAAGAAGGATTGGCCGCGCCGGGGTCTGGAACCCCGCCCACGTAGCAACTGTCAAATGCCGCCACATTGTAGTATTCAATGGTACCACCTGCGGCACTAAATGGGTTGGTCCAGCTCAGCTGATTGGGGTCCTCAATGGTGGTCAACACCGTCTCAATAGAGCCCGTGCAGAGGTAAACGATGTAACCCGCCACGTCGGCATCCGGGCTCGGCTCCCAGCTGATTTCCGCCAAACCACTCAATGAATCCACATCGACGGCCACAATCTGAGGGGGGGTCGGATCAATTTCATCCGAGACCTCAATCGCCGCTTGATTGGACTGATGGACACAGCCCGGCCCGAACAAACCATCCTCGGTGAGGGTGACGCGATACGTCACCATTCCATCACACTGGGTTACTGGAAATGAGGTGTTTGAATTGCCAAACATCCAAGGCGCCGAAGCAATGACCGTCCACGAACCATCGGGCAAGAGCTGCTCAACTGCATAGGTCCCAGAAAAGTCTGGTGGCGGACTGAAATGAAAAGGGCTGTTCCAAGCCAAGTCTACCGTACCCGGCTGAAGACCAGATTCAATCTCAAGGAAAATGCTGCACAGCGTATCCGAAGGGCCAGCCATCGTGCTCCCCGCCGCATCCAGCGCGTATATCGTGAAACAAAACTCTTGGTTGGTGGTCAGCAGCGGCCAATTGGCTCCAGTCGGAAAGGACGCAAGGTCAAAATCCGTCGCCGGCAATGGTGTGTAATCGGGAGGGGGGAGCAATGGAACAAGGCTGTATGTGGCGGCACCCAGTGCGTCCGGCTCCCAGCCGAGATCAACCGTTCCATCCATCTGCACCTGAATACACTCCCAATCCTGCCCACACAAAGGGGACATGGCCGCAAAAGCGAACCACAACATCAAAGCGAGATGAAAAACTGGGCGAGAGTTCATGCCGGGTGCAAGTTGGACGTCACCGGGAAGGGAACGGTTGCCTTGGCAGATTGTTTTCCGAACGTCACCCGGGATTTTGCGAAAGGGCATCCCAATGAAATCCAGGAGCCATTCCTTCGGTCCTGAACAACCGATATCGGTCCACGATGCGCTGCACCATTTCGCCCGCACCCGGGAGGTCATTGAGCAATGCACTCACCTGGCCAATCTCCAACTCCCCTTCCATCAAGTCGCCCTCTCGCATCCCGCGTTTGGCACGGCCTCGACCCAGAAGCGCCCGCATCACATCTGCATCAGATTGGGCCGCCTCAGCCTGCGCCACCTGATCAAAAAAACTACCCTCTGGACCGCGCAACAAGCGAACTGGTGTCACCTGCTTGAGCATAAGGCGGGTCTCCCCTGCACCTGCCTCTGCTATGCGCTGTTTGAATTGCGCGTGTGCCGGATTTTCCTGGGTCATCACAAAGCGACTGCCCATTTGCACACCAGAAGCGCCGAGCGCAAGCGCAGCGAGCAGGCTTCGGGCATCATGAATGCCCCCCGCAGCAATCACGGGAATGTTCACGGCATCCACCACTTCGGGCAGAAGACACATGGAGGTCGTCTCTTCTCGGCCATTGTGTCCGCCCGCCTCAAAACCCTCTGCGACCACAGCGTCGACTCCAGCAGCTTGGGCCTTCAGTGCAAATGCCGCGCTGGACACCACATGAACGACCGTAGATCCAGCGGATTTAAGTTGCTCCGTCCACTTTCGCGGAGATCCGGCACTGGTGAACACCACGGGAACCCGCTCTCGCACCAGCGTTTCCATGTGCTCCTCCACAGCGGGATACAACAGGGGCACGTTGACCGCAAATGGTCCGTCCCATTGCGCCCGGACCTTTGCAATCTCCTCCCTCAGCTCATCTGGATACATGGAGCCTGCACCTAACGTCCCCAAACACCCTGCCCTGCCCACCGCCACGACCAAATCAGCCCCTGTGCACCAGACCATTCCAGCCTGAATTATCGGATGCTGGGTGCCGAATAGTTCGCAAAGAACCTGAGGTGTGCGAGCAGAGCAATTCATGTTGCAAAGTGGCATTCCAAGACGTAACCCGAAAAAGAAAAGTGCCGTAATGAAAAGGTGCCGTGAAGTTTCAACCGAGCAGGAAAATCCTGATGACTTTTAGAAAATTGAAAAACCCAATTCCATTCAGAGATATTTGCACTGTGCAATTGAAGCGATTCTCTTCGTTCGTTCTAGGCCTTATCATGCTGTCATCTTCAATGACAATGGCGCTTGGGCAGGGCGCCGGCTTGGACATTGGAATGACAGCCGGAATCTCCAATTATATGGGAGACATTGGTGATGGGAAATCCTCTGGTCGAACATTCATTTGGGATCTCCAAGAGATTAGAACGAGACCCGCATTTGGCGTCTTTATAAGGCACAAACTTGACCGTGATGGCCTTTGGTGGGTCAGAGGCGATTTCATGAGAATCCACATTTCTGGCCATGACAAGCACACTGAGTATAAGCCCCGTCGCGCGAGAAATCTGCACTTCCGTAACCGCATGTCCGAGGCGTCGGTTCGTATCGAACGTGACTTGGTACAACAGTCAATTATCTGGTCCCGCCAGAGGCGAACCATGGTCACCATCCGAGGTTTCCTGGGCTTTGCTTTTTTTAAGCACAACCCCGAAGCTCAAGTGGATGTGAATAACCCAGCTTATTCAGATCTGGCGACAGTGGGCATTACTTCCGATGGTTACTGGCACAGTCTTCCTGAATTGATGACAGAGGGGATTGACTATTCAGATCAGCTTCAAATGACGACCATTCCATTTGGTTTGAGTGCTGTTGTTGCGGGTGAAAGGAGAGATGGAACAGTCGATTTTTACATCGGAATCGAACTGGGCTTTAGACTGACGAATACGGACTACCTCGATGATATCTCAGGGTATTATTACGACCCATCGCAAATGAACCCTTTGGGCGCCGCCCTATCAAGTCAAGCCAATGAAGTGGTCATGGAGCAGGAAGAAATAACCCATAGCCTCGCAAATCATCAATGGCAGGACGAGGAAAATCTTATAATCCGAGGAAATCCAAGTAATAACGACGCATACGGAACACTCGTCTTGTCGTTTGGAAAAGTCTTAAATGGCAGCAGTACACGGTTTAAACGAAATAGAAGTCGCTACGGATATAAAAGGGGAAATAGCTTCCTAAAAAGGAGATCGCGTTTCAGGTTCTGAAGCGATCAGCCAGAAGGTAAAATTCAAGAAAGTAATAGGCTTATCGGTCCAGCCCGAGGCCTTGACGTGACGCACGTGACATACCATAATGTGGATTGTGTCCTCGCTCTTCAGGTTTCAAATAATCACAAACCTGAAAGCTTTGAGCAGAAAGAGAGGTCTACCCGCGCAGACAGGCGCTAAATTCGACCGTCAATTCGCCCCGATGCGCCAACTCTGCCCCTCCACTGCGTTCCTGTCCGCCCTGTCGGTAGTTTGCCTTCTTTGTCTTGCTTCTCCCTCCGCCACGGCACAAACCGTCGTGACCGTTGCAGGCGACGAAGTAAGTGCAGAAGACTTCACGCACATCTTCAAAAAGAACAACAGGGACAGCCTCATCACGCCGGCGAGCCTCGATGAGTACATGGAGCTCTTCATCGACTTCAAGCTCAAGGTCAAGGCCGCAGAGGACCTCGGCATGGACACGGCCACCTCCTTTATCAGTGAACTCGCGGGCTATCGCAAGCAACTCGCCCGGCCCTATTTGGTGGACAATGATCTGCTGGATGCCATGGTCCGTGAGGCCTACGACCGCACACTAGAAGAGGTCCGCGCCTCTCACCTCCTGGTTCGCGTCAATCCGGATGCCATACCCAGCGACACGCTGTCCGCATGGAACAAGTCACTCGCCCTCAAGGAGCGCATCGCCAGTGGAGAAGATTTCGCAGGCATTGCCCGATCGCGCGGTGGCAGCGATGACCCCAGCGTGAAGGACAACGGAGGAGACCTCGGCTGGTTCAGCGCATTTATGATGGTTCATTCATTCGAAGACGCCTGCTTCAAAGCACAGGAAAGCGATTTGATTGGTCCCATCCGCACGCGCTTCGGTTACCATATCATCAAGGTCACCGGTCGGCGACCCGCCCGCGGAGAATTGCGCGTGGCCCACATCATGATCCGGCCAGACAACAACAAAGGCGGCGATGAAGAAGCCAAGGCCAAGGTGGACGCCCTCGCAGCCGAACTCGCCGGAGGTGCTGATTTTGCCGAACTCGCCCGCCAACACAGTGCTGACCAAAGCTCCAGAACCAAAGGGGGCGAGCTGCCCATGTTTGGGACGGGACGCATGGTGGAGCCTTTCGAAGATGCCGCATTTGCTTTGGCCGAGGACGGCGATGTGTCCGACCCGGTACAGACCCAATATGGATGGCACATCATCAAGCGCCTCGAGTATCAAGCGCCTCCCACCTTTGACGAATCCAAACGCGAACTGGAAAAGAAACTGCAGCGCGACAGCCGATCCGAACGGGTGCGGGAGAGCTTCATCGACAAGCGCAAAGCAGAATACGATTTTGCCATCGACGAAAAGCGCCTTGCTCAACTCGTCGAAGTCACAACCGTCGACAGCGTGCTCCAGCCCATCGCGGTCAAGAAAGGCTTGACCAAGAAAACCATCATCACCATCGGCAAGGAAAAGACCGCAGTGCGGGAGTTTCTTTCCTTCGTGGAAGAGAAGCGCGCCCGAATCGACGTGACCGGCCGCTCAGCAGAATCCATTCTTCGCGAAGCGCTGGATGCCTTTGGAGACGATGTGACCATCGCCTACGAAGACGCCAGATTGGAAGAAAAGCACAACGACTTCCGCCTGCTGATGGAGGAATACCACGACGGCATTCTGTTGTTCGAGTTGACCGACCGCAAGGTGTGGAGCAAAGCTGTGAGGGACTCCGCCGGGCTTCAGGCCTTCTGGGAAGCCAATCAAGCGGACTACCTCTGGAAAACGCGCATTGACGCTCAGATCTTCCGCTGCGTGGATGTGGCCTCTGCGGAGCGCATTCTCGAGGTCGCACAGCGCGACGGTGACGTGGAAACCATGCGCCGCGAGATGGTGTCAGAAAACCCCCTCAGCATCACCTTGGAGGAAAGCCGAACTGAGGAAGGCACAAACCCCGTGCTTGACGCTGCAATGGCCACGCTGGGAAACAAACCGGGCATCACCCCCTTTGAAGACGCAGACGGCCAAGTGCGATTTGTGGTCATCCGTGCAGTGGAACCGCCCACGGGAAAGACTCTTGATGAAGCCCGCGGCAAG
>Ga0115013_10000369_pt1 | contig 27469 bp, 24 predicted proteins | sample SouAtlMetagenome_2_FD_88686 | JGI IMG/M metagenome (GOLD analysis project Ga0115013, IMG submission 88686) | Marine eukaryotic phytoplankton communities from Atlantic Ocean - South Atlantic ANT15 Metagenome | ecosystem: Environmental > Aquatic > Marine > Oceanic | place: South Atlantic Ocean...
CTAAATCCAGTTAAAACTGCATAAAATCCACCAAAAAGAGCTCCCGTTGTGAGTAAATTGGGTAAAAGGTAAATACCTTTTCGAGTGGGAAGCTGAGGCTCTAAGGAGTGATTATCACTTCCATGATTAAGGTTAAGTACTTTTTTGGTCGACCCGCTTTTCTTACCCATGGAAATCTCTTTTACTTTTTGCTTTTAGTATGCCCGCTCAATTATAGCCCAACAGAGGCTAACCCTCCAAAAGCGCATGATGCAACTTGTTTAGATCCTTTTCACTTACCTTTAAAGCATCTTTTAAATAAGTTTTTATCGATCCATATTGATCATCTATCGCATCTAAAAATGCATTGATATTGTCCTCATGAACTGAAACATAAGGTGTCAACCATGCTCGATCCCAATCCTTAACTTTCGCTTCGCGCAGATGGCCCTCAATAATTTCGATTAATCGAGTTGGATTGTAATATTTACGAGTCAGCAGATAGTCCTCAACAATCACCTTTCGAGGCACCTCTAAAGCTCCCAAAATTAAAGCTGCAGCCATTCCTGTCCGATCTTTTCCCGCTGAGCAATGAAATACAGATACACCATCTAAATTATTGACTAACTCTCTCATAAATTTAGTGAATGCTGGAATTACATCGTTGATACATGATCTGTAAGAATTAACAACGAGCTCATGAGATGATTCAGGCGTCAGTTCACCATCAAATAAGAACTCCCAAAAGCGCGATATATCGCCAATGGATATTTGATAATCATCAATAAAATCAGCCCTCATGGATTTGCTTGGCGACTGTCGTTGCTCATCCTCCCTCCTAAAGTCATTTATTTTATTAACTCCGATTTTCTCTAATTCATCTAAATCCTTTTCACTTAAATTTGAGAGGTGCCCACAACGTAAGACCTTACGCCAACGCACCGCTTTCCCATGTTTATTAACATAGCCTCCCAAATCTCTGAAATTAATCCCTCCATCAAGCGATAAAACACGAGAATTGTTATCTCCCTCCATCAAAATATACCCTCATTAATCCTAATTATTTGAAATTATCTGAGCATTCTCGAGCGTTTCATGATACCTCACGAGAAGATCTGCAGACATCACTAAGCTCTGATAAACTTTTCGCCTCGGGATATTCCAGAGACACCGCTTCTCACGACCTCCATAATTCCCATATGACTAACAGCTTCAATAAATGCATCCAATTTTTCGCTATCACCCGCGATTTGCACAGTATAAGAAGCAGGAGTAACGTCAATGATGTGACCTCGAAATATTTCTACGCAGCTCTTTAGCTCAGTGCGACTGTCATTATCTTGAGCTTTGATCTTTAAAAGCATCAACTCTCGCTCAATATGAGGGCCCTCAGTCAAATCTACAACTTTAATCGTATCAATCAGTTTATAAAGTTGCTTCACGATTTGTTCGGCCATTTGAGAATCTCCTTGGGTCGTCAGGGTAAGCCTTGACAGCGTCTCATCATCAGTAGGAGCAACCGTAAGGGTGTCTATGTTATATCCTCTTTGGGAAAATAGGCCAACAACCCTAGATAAAGCGCCAAATTCATTCTCAAGCAATATGGAAATTATTCTTTTCATTATGTACGCTCCGTCTTACTCAGCCAAAGGTCTCTCATTGAGCCACCAGGCATATGCATTGGGTATACGTGCTCGGAGCGATCAACGCAAATATCCATGAATACAACACGATCTTTCATAGCAAAGCATTCGCGCATTTTATCCTCTAACTCGTCGAAGTTAGTAACTTTCATCCCAACGTGGCCATACGACTCTGCTAAGGCAACAAAGTCAGGAAGTGACTCTTCATATACACTTTGAGAATAACGACTGTTGTATTGCATATCCTGCCACTGACGCACCATACCAAGTGCCGCATTATTGAGATTAATGATTTTCACTGGAAGATTATGCTGACTGCAAGCGGAAAGCTCTTGTATACACATCTGGATACTTCCCTCTCCTGTGACGCAAGCAACATCAGTATCAGGAAAAGCAAACTTGGCACCCATAGCCGATGGCAGTCCGAAGCCCATGGTTCCGAGACCTCCTGAATTAATCCATTGCCGGGGATGATCAAACAAATAGTATTGCGCCGCAAACATCTGATGCTGACCAACATCTGATGTGACGATTGCTTTACCGTTCGTAACCTTATAAAGCATCTTGATAACGTCCTGAGGCTTGATTATGTCGCCACTGCTCTCTTCGTATCTTGAAGCTGTATATAAGCCATTAGCTTGGCGCCATTCATCTATCTGTTCCCACCAATTCTTAAGCGCATCATGATCTTGTTCAATCGAGGATTGCTCTATTAAAAGCATCACTTCTCTTAATACAGAATTGCAAGTACCGACTATAGGTATGTCAGCCACAACATTCTTCGAAACTGATGTAGGATCTATATCTACATGAATAATTGTGGCCATTGGACAAAATTTTTCGATTTCATTTGTAACACGATCATCAAAACGAGCTCCAACTGCAAAAATTACATCCGCATGGTGCATAGCTGTATTAGCTTCGAATGTTCCATGCATACCCAGCATTCCTAAGAACTGTTTGTCTGTTCCAGGAAATCCTCCGAGGCCCATCAAAGTGTTGGTAACAGGAAAATTAAGCCTTCTAGCGATGGCTGTGAGTTGCTTGCTCGCATTGTCGATGACAATTCCCCCGCCAGTGTAAATCACAGGCCTTTTTGCCTCCAAAAGCGTTTTAACTGCTCGCTTAATCTGGCCACGATGGCCTTTATCGCTTGGCTGATATGAGCGCATTTTTACATCGCTTGGAAATTCATAAAGAACCTTATGATTTGGTTCTGTAACATCCTTTGGAATATCAACAACAACCGGCCCAGGACGCCCAGTAGAGGCTATATAGTATGCTTTAGCAATAGTTGAAGCTATATCTTCAGCTTTGGTGACTAAAAAACTATGCTTAACAATAGGTCGGGAAACTCCCACCATGTCAGTCTCTTGAAATGCGTCTTGACCAATTTTACTAGAAGGGACTTGTCCAGAGATGACCACAAGCGGAATTGAATCCATGTAGGCTGTCGCAATCCCAGTAATCGCGTTAGTAGCTCCCGGACCAGAAGTTACCAAAGCGGTCCCTACCTCTCCTGTGGCTCTTGAAAAACCATCCGCTGCATGCACCGCTGCCTGCTCATGACGCACCAGCAGATGTACTACATCCTCTTGCCTATAAATAGCGTCATAAATATGAAGAGCAGCCCCTCCAGGGTAACCCCATAGGTGCGTAACGCCAACGTCTTTCAGCGCGCGAATCAATATGTCACCGCCAGATAAATGTTCCATACATCCTCCTTGCCAATAATTCTCTTGAGAGACATTTGGACCGGAGACAACTGAAACATCAAAGTAGATACCGCAAAAGCGGCGGGTTCAGTCACACTGATAAGTGTGTTCGACTGACTTCAGAGCCAAGGATATTAGCTCTATCTTTTATGATGACCAGAGGCTCTGGTAAAGCCCGCCTGGATCTCTAATCCTTAAACTGGTTGGTTTAAGGCCGGGCAGTATGAATATTTTAAATATATTAGTCAATAGCTTATAAATGGTTATTAGATTAAAGTTGAGATCTTTATCAACGTTTAAAATTGTTTGTCACTGATTGATCTTTTAAGTGTAAAAGCATTTTGATTATTGGTTTTTATTATGAACATGGAGTTATATCAGATGGTAAATCAAATCCTATCGATCAAACAGATTAAAAAACTGACATTGACTCTATTCATTTTTGGATCAATGTTTAGCTGTACAAATCATGATGCAGTTCAACTAAAAGTTTTTACAAACATCAACGGATATAGTTTTAATAACTTACGAGAGCTAACCAAGTTTTCATCAATGGTGGTTAAAGGTGGGAAAATAGTCGCAATAGGCAATGACACTATTATTGATAAATTTACCAAATCTGATCTGATTGATCTTGAAGGCCAAACGATGCTTCCAGGCATTACCGATGCTCATGGCCATGTATCCAGCCTAGGCTATACATTAATGCAAATCGATTTGAGAGATAGTGAATCAGCACATCAGGCTGCCAAGAAAATCGCGAGGTATACTAATCAGAGACCTTTTCTTAAATGGATTCGAGGCCGAGGCTGGAATCAGGTTCTCTGGCCAGACAAGAAGTTCCCCAACTCAAAAATTCTTGATGAGCTAATTCCCAATAAACCAATCTGGCTCGAGAGAATTGACGGTCATGCTGGCTGGGCTAATACCAGAGCACTAGAACTAGCGGGCATTACGACTAACACTTTATCTCCTCCCGGAGGAGAAATTCTGCGTGATTCCAGTGGCAAACCTACTGGTATTCTAATAGACAATGCAATGAATTTAGTAACCAAAGTCATACCTCCCTATGATGAAAAAGAACTTATGCAAGCGATAGAAATAGCCAGTAATCATTTAATAAGTCTCGGAATAACCTCTGTTCACGATGCTGGTGTAAGCGCTCAAGAACATCGTATTTATCGAGCACTTGCGGACAAAAAAGAACTCTTGGTGAGACTTTACGGAATGATTAGCTCGACAGATTCAGAGCTACCCACTATTCTATCAGAAGGCCCAGTAACCGATGAAAATGATCTATATAGTGCTAGGAGTGTCAAAGTCTATACTGATGGGGCTCTGGGCAGCAGAGGAGCTGCGCTACTGGAACCATACTCTGATCGACCAGACCATAGGGGTTTGTTATTAACCTCAAAACAGACGTTAAGAGATATACTTGAGGATGCCGTTCTATCTGGATTTCAAGTAGCTATTCATGCCATTGGAGATAAGGGTAATCAGCTCGCTTTGGATGAAATAGAATGGTCCTATTCCTCTGTTGGCGGAAAAGAACTTCGACATCGAGTCGAGCATGCACAGGTGGTAGATTTAGAGGATATACCGCGATTTAAACTATTAAATGTCATTCCCTCGATGCAACCTACTCACGCCACTAGTGATATGAATATGGCTGAAGATCGAATTGGGCCAGAACGTCTGAAAGGAGCATATGCTTGGCGTACTTTCATCGATCAAGGCAGTCGACTTGCCTCTGGATCTGATTTTCCAATTGAATTGGCCAATCCTTTTTATGGAATACATGCTGCTGTGACGAGACAAAATCGCCAGAATCTTCCCATCAAAGGATGGATCTCAGAGCAGTCAATATCAATATCTGAAGCAATGAGATCATTTACCATTGATGCCGCCTGGGCGGCCCATCAAGAAACAATATTAGGAAGTCTTGAAGTTGGAAAATGGGCTGATTTCATTATTATTGATAGAGATATTTTCAATGAGCCAGAAGAGAGCATTTGGAAAACAAAAGTTCTGCAGACATGGATTGCCGGAGAGGTTGTTTACCAAAAATCTTAGATCATTCGCACGCTAACATTGTCGATTAATCTCGCGCTTTCGGTAAACATGGCGCCTAAAACCGTTATTTCTGTATCATCATCGGCGGCTAGTTCTAATGTTTTACTGTGACTACAAGTGACATAGTCAACTGAAAAGCCTTTTTTTTCAATTCTTCTCTTGGCCTCAAACTCTAGGTCAGAAAAATTTCTATTTCCACTGGTTATTTGAGTTGCTATCCAGTCAAGGCTTTCTTTAAGAATCGTAACTCGAGGTCTTTCATTCTCTGAAATATAGCGATTCCTTGAACTCATCGCCAACCCATCAGATTCGCGGTAAATTGGTGCTTCGCTTATCTTAATTGGCAAACAGAGGTCTTCTACCATTCTTCTGATTACTGCCAACTGCTGGTAATCCTTTACGCCAAATATGGCTTCATCAGGTTGAACGATATTAAACAGCTTACTAACAACCGTTGTGACACCCTCAAAATGGCCAGGACGGCTGGCACCACATAAAACATCTGTCATTGTCGGACAGATTACTCTGCTTTGAGTATCCAATCCGTTTGGATACATTTCCGTATCATCAGGATGAAAAAGGTAATCACAACCAGCACTTCTTAGTTTCTCACAATCTGTATCGTATGTTCTTGGATACTTGTCCCAGTCCTCGTTGAGATTGAATTGGAGAGCATTAACAAAAATTGAACAAACCGTGATGTCATTAGTCAGCTTCGACTGCTCAAGCAGCGCCAAGTGGCCGCCATGGAGATTCCCCATCGTAGGCACAAGACCAATCCTTAATCCTTGACCGCGATCGACCGATAGATTGTTTCGAAATCCGTTTATCGTATGGAAAATTTTCATTTTAATGTCTAATATTTAGCGGCTTAAAGCTGAGCAAAGTGATCGCTAGCTAAATTTTCAAAGCGCGTATATTTGCCCATAAACATAAGTCTACAAGTACCAATAGGTCCATTACGCTGTTTACCAATAATAATTTCAGCTGTCCCTTTGTCGGGGCTATCCTCATTGTAGACCTCATCTCGATAAATAAAAGCAATCACATCAGCATCCTGCTCAATTGCCCCTGATTCCCTAAGATCAGCATTCACTGGGCGCTTATTTGGTCGCTGTTCAACATTTCTACTTAACTGTGATAGGGCTATCATAGGGCAGTGATATTCTCGTGCTAAACCTTTTAACTCTCGAGAAATCTGAGATATTTCTTGCACTCTCCCTTCTGCAGTATTGGAGCCATTCATCAACTGAAGATAATCCACCATAATCATTCCAGGTTGCGCCTTCTCATATAAAGCCTCAAGGTCCACAGGAGCATCTGGCCCATGTTCTCTCCTCCACTCCTCTCGAAGTTGATCCACTCTCTCGCGAGTAAACTGCTTAATTCTATTTCTCATCTCCAAGGGAGTGATCCCTGCAGAATCATCAATGAACAAAGGTTTATCTTTCAACCTTTGCGCAGCGCCACTTAGCCTTGGCCAATCATCTTCAACTAAATTTCCAGAGCGCATCCTTGTTTGATCGATCTTACCAATCGATGACAGCATACGAATAATCAACTGGTTAGCTGGCATTTCAAGAGAGAAAACCAAAACAGGTCTATCTTGACTTAAGGTCGCGTGCTCAACCATATTCATGGCAAATGCCGTTTTCCCCATTGAGGGCCTACCAGCAATAATTACCAAGTCAGAGTTTTGCCATCCAGAGGTCATTTTATCAAGATCACTAAACCCTGTACTTAATCCAGTAATATCAGTATCGTTTTTAAAAAGTTCATCAAGACGATCTACTGCTTCTTTGATCAGCAAGTTGACCTCCTTAAAACCTCCTTTCTTTGGTCGATTTTCAATAATTTCTTGAAGTCGTGATTCTGCTTCAGCCAAAAGCTTGGAACTATCCCATCCCAAAGGATTGTAGCCTTTACGAACAATGTCACTTGCCGCCCCAATCAACTGCCTGACAATCGACCTTTCTAGGACTATTTGAGTGTAAGCTTTTATATTAGCTGAACTTGGCGTACTACTAGCCAAGTCGACAAGGTATTCAGCGCCACCGACAGAAGTAAGTTCATTAGAATTTTGAAGAGATTCTGCAAGGGTAATCGGATCAAAGGGCTGTTCTTCTGCAGCTAGTCTTAGCATTGCATTAAATATGAGCTGATGATCTTTATTGTAAAAATCACGATCAGAGAGTATTTCGGAAACAGAATCAAAGGCATCATTCTTTAACATGAGGCCACCGATGACAGCCTGCTCTGCCTCTATCGAGTGAGGTAAGGGCTGACTTATCGTGGGCTCTGCAAAAAGTGCTTCGTTCATAACTTTAGAAATTAACCTTTAATAACAACAGCAAACGTCAAAATAACCATTAAAGGTTAGATAATAAACCATACAAACAAAAACGGCACTGAGTCTTTTCAAATCAGTGCCGTCAACATATTGTTTGCTACATTGTTGTAGCTCAAAGAATTACTCTGCCTTGATAACCAGAGATAACGTCTCAGTAATATCTGAGTGCAACTGAATATCTACGCTGAATTCACCGATCTGCCTGAATGCACCCTCAGGCAAGCTTATTTCGTTCTTCGTAACGTCCCCGCCAGCTGCGGAGATCGCATCCTCAAGTTCCCTAGCGCCTACTGAACCAAATAATTTTCCTTCATCCCCAGCAATGGCAGAAATAGTAATGGATCCAATCTCTTGAAGCTTCGTAGCTCTTGCTTTAGCTTGGGATAATTTATCAGCTGCCTGCGCCTCTAACTCAGCACGCCGCAACTCAAACTCAGAAATATTTTTTTCTGTGGCGAAAACTGCTTTCCCTTGAGGGATCAAAAAATTCCTACCAAATCCAGCTTTGACATTAGCCTTATCACCAATGTCGCCTAATTTTCCAATTTTTTCTAACAAAATAACTTCCATCGTGAAATCCTCTTAATTTCTAACTTACCGCATACCGTGGCGATAAAATCACTAGCGCTTGGTCAAACGCTCTCTCAAATTTAAAAAACTGTCTGCCGCACCCACCCCAGCTAAAATAAAGCTCATCGTTCCAAAAAGCATCGACACGTACATTAAAAATAGCCAAAATTTATTCAAACTCAGGAACTTAACCGTAAAGTGCACAAAGGCAATCCCGCAAATTAAAAGTGGGATTGATGCCAACTTTAACCAAACCCCAAAGCCGTTATTACTCACCATTCCAATCAAAGCCAAGACCAAACAACCGGCACCAACCGATTTATCTAGCTTTAAGGAATGGAATTCCTTTTGGAAACCTCCTTGATTATAAAGCAGGGCCTGCCACCATCGAGCTATCATCAATCCTAGCAAAGCGTTTATTGCAACGCCCATAGTTACAAGAACAAGTACATCTCCCGCTGAGGATAACTCAAATACCTCTTCGACCCATTGGACAAAGTCTGCAAGTTCACTCTTAAAAAAAAGACCAGACATCAAGGTGAGAAAAACACTGATCAGTACTACCGCCATCAACGTCCAGTCCCACAAAGAGACCATTCTCAAAACTACAGCCACTAAGAGGCTAGTTAAAACTAAAATTCCCGAGACAACTGCCAAATAGGGATTATTCTCACTAAAAAAATAACTGAGCAGAACTGGTAAGATCGCCCAGAGCATAACAATAAAACCCTCTAAACTGCCTTTTCTTAAAGTGACTAGGCCTATTACAGCTGAACTTACAAATGGAAACGCAAATCCGATAAAGGCGATGGAACAAGCCTGCATTCGACCGCGCATTACCAATTCAGCTAGTGCACGCAATCACGCTCTCCAATTTTTACTTATGGCTATCAGTGTAAGGAAGCAAGGCAATGTATCGCGCTCTTTTTATGGCTTCAGATAGTTCACGTTGGTATCGCGCTTTGGTTCCCGTAATCCTACTGGGAACAATCTTTCCGCTTTCCGATACATAACCCTTTAAGGTATCTAAATCTTTGTAATCAATCTCTGTTGCGCCTTCAGCTGTGAAGCGGCAAAATTTTCTTCGACGAACGAACTTGGCCATAATTATTCTCCCTCTTCAACTTTAGTTTCAGTTTCCAGAGCTTGCTCTTCAGTGCTTTGCTCGCCCGCATCGACTTTCTCTGCAACCACATCACTTTCCCCAAGTGGCTTCTCTGCAGACGCTGCGATTGAAGCTGCTTCAGCATCAGCCTTAGCTTTTGCAGCATTGCGTCGTTCTCGCGCTTCTTTGTCAGCTTTTTCAGCATTTTCAAGCTTCATAATTGGGGATTCTGCAGTAATCGCCTCTTTCCTACGAATGACCATACTGCGAATGATCGCGTCGTTGTAACGAAATGTCGAATTTAATTCTTCAAGAACCTCCTGACCGCATTCGATATTCATCAAAACGTAGTGGGCCTTATGAATCTTGTTTATTGGATAAGCAAGCTGCCGGCGTCCCCAGTCCTCAGATCTATGGACTTTTCCACCACCGGTCTCCACGGATGACGAATAACGCTCAACCATACCGGCCACTTGTTCGCTCTGATCAGGGTGGACCAGAAACACTACCTCATAGTGACGCATTGTATCTCCTCTTGGATTAAAAAGTCTCCCTTCTGCAACATAAGGTCGCGAGGTGAGACAAGGAGTGCCTAAGAGATCCCCTTAGACGCTTCAAAATCGGCATTGTAAGGACCTTGAAGGTTGGTTGCAACCTAGTTTTCACATCAAATAAAAGAATAGTCATCAACCACGTAAAATTAACTTTTATCCAAAATCAAGGAAATGATACTTTTGATATTAGTCTTTGGAGCATCTAAAACAAAGGTAATAAGGATTTCCTCAAAAGCAACTAACAAATAGAGGAAAACCACGAGTCTGAACCAAATGTCAGCACCAATCAAAATTAAAATATAATAAGATGGAGCTAAAAGAACGGCAGCTACTTTTGCTCCTACTGTATGGTAACTTGGATATTCGCCGAACTTTGACATAGCAAAAATCAAGGGAATCAAAAAAGACATTGTTGCGGAAAACAAAAACACCACTTGTTCATTGAAAATCGATGGCCATAATTGGTGTAAACCTAGAATCATAGCAGCATAAGTCAATATATCGCCGAAGCTGTCCAACCTAGCACCTAAAACACTTACCTGGTTCAATCTTCGCGCCAAAAATCCATCAAGTATATCGCTCAAAAAACAAACGCCTAACAACCATAGGAAAGAACTTGAAATCCCCTCAATTGCAGTCCAAATCAGGCATGGAACAAGCATAAGGCGCAAAAGACTGAGTGAATTGGGCAGAGTTAATAGTTGGTCTTTCAAAGCCTAAATCCTATGAATTTAAAAGGGTAGTGAAAACATGATAAGTAAAATACTAGCTCTAATCTAATACTATATGCGAAGCTTCAAGAGTATTCTTCTTGAAAGTCTTTACACTAAAAAGAACCAACAAGGACCTACTTAAAGACTTTTTTTCCATAACTCCTCTGCCGCCTAATCTCATATAAACATATTCCTGCAGCAACAGATACATTTAGACTTTCCACTTGTCCTTTCATTGGTATATTCGCAAGGAAATCACATTGTTTTGTAGTGAGATTTCGCATACCAACTCCCTCAGCCCCCATAACCAATGTTATAGGTCCGGATAAATTTGTTTCATAAATTGTTTGGCCTGCATTTTCGGTTGTTCCCACAACCCATATACCAAGAGATTTAAGTTTTTTGATCGTACGCGTCAAATTTGTTACCGGCACTAAAGGAACAGATTCTGCCGCCCCACATGCTACTTTTTGAACAACTGGAGTCAGACCTACTGCATTATCCTTAGGAATAATTACAGCGTGGACACCGGCACCATCTGCGGATCTCAGGCAGGCACCTAAATTATGCGGGTCAGTCACTCCATCAAGTATCAAAAAGAATACCTGTGACCCATATTGCTCGAAGAGCTTGAGTAAAAGCGATTCATCCAAAGCCTCTCCTGGACGGCATAAAGCTATGACACCCTGATGACTGCCACTTACTCGTGAATCTAATTTTTTTACCCCAACTAGCTGCTTATGGATTCCGTGTTGCTCCACAAGATTATGAATCTTTTGCAATCGGTCATCAGTGCGACCAGCTTGTATATGAACCTCTATTACTCTTTCAGGTGACGCCTTGAGCATCGTTTGAACTGCATGAACACCATAAATCCAATCCAAAATAGACTCCCACTAAATCCAAAAAATATTCTTACTACATTTGCGCATTGTAATGGCTTTAGGCAAACTTCTGTTAATTGTTAAGATTTCACAGACAAGTTAATTAACTTTAAGGTCGAAATGAATCATCCAAAAGATCAGATAAAGTATAGCTCTAACAACCCTGTAGCTGGCTTGACTCGGCGTTTAGCTGCGATGATCTATGACTTATTTCTCTTGTTTTCTATCTGGATTGCTTTAGGAGCGTTTATAATCTCCCCAATACGGTTTAGCGTCTACGGTTTACCAGAGGGCAATGACAGTTGGTCTGGCTTTCCATTCATTATCCAGATATTACTAACATGTCTGATACTGGTGACCCTAGCAGGATACTACTTCATCTGTTGGCGAAAACAGGGACAATCACTTGGAATGAAGGCGTGGCGATTAAAACTTCAAAGTACAAATGGCGAACTGGCAAGCCCAAAGCAATGTATCCAGCGCTCTATAATAGCGCCGTTTTGCCTCGGGTTTTTGGGCTTAGGGTATCTCTGGTGCCTTATTTCATCCTCTCGCGGATGTCTTCATGATCACATAACAGACACTGAAGTTATCCTAATGGCAAAAGAAAAATAAGTTACGGGAAAGTGCTAGACATATGGATTCGAAAAACCTAATACTCGCTATTGATCAGGGAACAACTTCCTCACGAGCTATTGTGTTTGATAGTGAGTGTAACCCAATCGCTCAAGATCAAATTGAATTCACTCAGCATTATCCGTCTTCAGGATGGGTTGAACATAATCCCATGGATATTTGGGAAACAACACTCAAGACTTGCAAAAATGCTATAAAAAAAGGAGGCCTGATACCCCAGAACATAGCTGGTATTGGAATAACAAATCAGAGAGAAACAACCTTAATTTGGGATCGAAGAACAGGCTTGCCTATTTATAATGCTATTGTTTGGCAAGATAGGCGCACAGCTGAGAGCTGTAAAAAGCTAAAAGAGTGTGGCTGGGAACCATTAATCCGCGAGAAAACAGGTCTTCTGTTAGATCCTTATTTCTCGGCAACCAAAATTTCATGGATACTTGATCACGTAGAGGGCTCTAGAACCAGGGCGATCGCCGGAGAGTTGGCGTTTGGAACGGTAGATTGCTGGCTCCTTTGGAATCTTACTCAAGGTACAGAACACTCCACCGACTCTACTAATGCCTCACGAACCCTGCTCTATAATATCTCAACCAATGACTGGGATGATGAACTCTTAGCACTTTTTGATATCCCTAAATCCTTATTACCTTCGATTAATGATTGTGGGGCAATGTTTGGTACTACTGCATTATTCGGTATAGATATCCCCATTTTGGGGATTGCGGGAGATCAACATGCCGCTGCAATAGGTCAAGCATGTTTTGAAGAAGGGATGGTCAAATCTACATACGGGACAGGCTGCTTCGCTTTACTCAATACTGGAGCCCAAAGAGTTGTCTCAGAAAATCGTCTTCTAACTACCATAGCGTACCGTCTGGATGGTCAAACTACCTATGCCCTTGAGGGTTCAATTTTCATTGCTGGGGCAGCTGTTCAGTGGTTACGAGATGGCCTCGGAATCATTGAGTCTGCATCAGAGACTGATGAGTTAGCAGAATTAGCAAATATTAATGAAGAGGTATATTTGGTTCCCGCTTTTACAGGTTTAGGCGCGCCATGGTGGGATGCGGAAGCTAGAGGAGCATTGTTGGGTCTGACGCGAGATACTGGTGCATCTGAAATTGCTAAAGCGACGTTAGAGTCAGTGTGCTATCAAACTCTTGATCTTCTGAGCGCAATGCAAGCCGACTGGCAAGAATCGCGGGATTTTGCTTTAAGAGTAGATGGTGGCATGTCTGCCAGCAACTGGACCATGCAAAGTCTTGCAGATATTCTTCAGACTCAAATAGAGTGTCCATCTAATACAGAAACTACTGCTCTTGGAGCAGCATGGCTTGCTGGAAATTATGCTGGTATATGGCCCAACCAAGAGGAATTTTCGAATCAGTGGAATGTTGAAAAATCATTTGAACCAAAAATGGATAAAGTCCTAAGGAACCAAAAAGTTAAAGGCTGGAGGCGAGCTGTACAACGAGTTTTAGAATCATAAAGTAACCCATGCTAGCTCTAATGCCTCTCAAAGAAAGTTTAAAAAAACGTGGAGATCACTTCAACTTCATCCACTGCGTTTTAATAAGAATAACCCCGTGACAATACACAAGAAGATAGGAATCGTGACCGCGTATAGAACAGGAAAACCAAACACTATACTGAAAGGCCCCAACAGATCTTGAATCATCTTAAAGCTTATTCCAATTATTACTCCAATAAAAATCCTAAAACCCATAGTGGACTCGCGAAGGGGTCCAAATACAAACGAAATCGCTACGAGCACTAAACTCATAATAACTAGGGGTTGCAGCATCTTTTTCCAAAATGCAAGCTTATAGACGGCCGAATCCATAAACTGTTGATCCAAAAACTTTATATGTGAGACTAGCGTAGAAATGGGTAAGGAGTCCGCCGGCAAGACATTAACAGTTAAAATTTGCGGCGAAAGCTCTGAATTCCACTGTCGGGTAAGTTTTTTCTCGGTCGATATATTACTACCATTAAAATGAGTAATAGAAACATTCTCTTCCATCCAAAATCCTTCAACCGCATTATGTGTTGCTCGAGTGGAAAAGCTCGCTTCCCTCAACTCTTGATTCTCATTAAATTGGTAGCGAGTGACTCCATAGAGTACTCCGCCAGGAAACACCGCATTGAAGTGCATAAATTCTCGATCTTCTTTTATCCACAGCCCAGTGCCCGAATCTTGGGAGGAAGATCCCTTTCGCAGATACTCACGAGTGCCATCTGCCCTTTGATCCAAATATGGGGCTAAGTATTCTCCAATAGCAACAGCAAAAATAATGAAGAAAACTACTGGCTTCATTACAAAGTAAACTATTCTTAGCAACGAAACTCCAGAAGCACGCATGACTGTTAACTCGCTGGTACCTGCAAGAAGGCCTAAACCATAAAGGCACCCAATTAATGAAGAAAACGGAATATATTCATAAACGGTTGATGGTAACTTTGTAATCACAAATATAAGAACGTCATCGAAATGATAATTCCCTTGAATGGCGCCAGTCTCATCAATGATAGCCGCGGCCGAATCCAGACCCACAATAACGCAAAGCACCATAAAGATTGCGGTAAAGACAGTATAAAAAATATATCGAGAAAGACGCATCATTGCAGTGAGCTCATCCTGTTTTTAAAGTTTTTTAAAAAGGAAAATAAGTTCCTCAATCCAAATTAGAAAACAGCCTAAGCTCAGAAAAATAGCATGTACCGGCAGCAGGGTCAGACCAATCGGAATCTCTCCTGTTTCCATATTTTCTCGAACAATATTCAAAGTCATCAAATATAAAAAATAGAGAAGGACCGCTGGAAGTAACTTTGCGAATCGACCTTTGCGAGGATTAGTTCTGCTCAAAGGGACTGCTAAAAGTACAATAACTATAACCATGAGAGGAGCTGATAATCGCCATTGGAGGGTAGCTTTATGCTCAGGATCATCAGAATTCCATAGCTCCAAAGAGGTAATTGCATCTGTCTCTGGATCTTTCAACACCTTTTTAGGTGATTTAAGCTTAGACCCATATTGCTCAAAATGAGTGATTTGATAATTATAACTTCCCGGAACTCCCTCAATCCGATACCCTTTATCCATAACTAGGAATTTATGTTCTCCATCTACAGATTTTTCTTGGCGACCTTTCTTCGCAACCACCACAACTAACCTATTGTCATATGCTTCGTCAGATCCAGTGTTTATCGATAAAAACACATCATCAAGTTCTCGATCTTCACTTATGCTTTCTGCATACGTAACACCTTTATTTCCGCTCAAGCGATAGAATTTTTTTGGCTTCACCTTATCAAGCTCACTCATTTCCTCTTGTGCTTTTAGTATTATTTCAGCCTTAGCCGCACCTCCAGGAGAGACAGACAAACTTAGCCAGCCTACGAGCGCAGATAAAATGAGAGCAACACTTAAGACGTAGCTGATAAGTCGGCGCTCTGAGATCCCAGAGGATCTTAGTACACTCATTTCATTCTCTACATGCAATCTTCCAAACACTAATAGAATAGAAAGGAAAAATCCGAGAGGAATAGTTAATTCCAAGAAACCGGGAATTCTATAACCAATTACTGCGAAAATAACACCGGGATCTAAATTCCCCGCTAAAGCGTTCCCAAGATATTTAACAAACCTGCCGCTTATGAGAACTAATAAAAGGACAATACATATTGCAAAAGTAGAAGTTAGAATCTCTCGGCTCAAATATCGAAAAATAATCACAGCATTAGACTCTTAGCTATTGGGTGAAATGAAACAAACTGTTATCGTGTCGGCCGACCTAAGCAATTCGATTACCTAAAAAATTGGAGCCAGCATGAAGTTTAATACATCTTCCTCAAACTTGTTAAAAGTTAAGAGCGATTCTCTCATCCTACCGACGGGGTCACAACTAAATTCCTATGCAAAGATTTTAGACGAATCTTTAGATGGTGCTGTGTCTTCAGTAATTCAATCCGGTGATTTCACAGGCAAACTCTCGCAAACTTGCACAATACATACTTTTAATGAGACATTTCAACGAATCATACTTGTTGGTACAGAAGGCGTAACATCGTCTCAGCACTATTTTGCTATTATTGATGCTGCAAATAGCGCACTCTTAAAAACTTCAAGCACCAATGCGCTTTGGCTTGGTGAGGGTTTGGGTGAAAATCACGAGTGGCTTGCAAGCATGGTCGCTCGGAGTAGTCTTAGCTTGTCCTACCAATACGCTGGAATAGGAAAGTATGCGCCGCGTCCTAAATTAAAAAAAGTTGTGTATTGGTGTCATAAAAAAGATCAAACTATCGCCGCTGAAAAGGGACTTTTGTTCGGCAAAGCCGTGGGTAATGGAATGAATTTAGCTCGACAATTAGGAAATACACCTGCCAACATCTGTACTCCTAACTTCTTGGCAAAAGAAGCAAAAAGAGTTGCCAATAATATGCCCAATTTAACTACTAGCATCCTAAAAGAGACAGATATGAGAGCACTCAAGATGGGATCATTGTTATCTGTTAGTGCAGGATCAGTGGAGCCAGCGAACCTTATAATTGTTAAATATAAAGGAGCTAAAACCAATGTCAGACCAATAGTTCTGGTTGGGAAGGCTGTAACATTTGACACTGGTGGAATTAGTCTAAAGCCTGGACGTGGGATGGATGAAATGAAGTTTGATATGTGTGGCGGAGCCTCAGTATTAGGAGTTATGCAGGCAGTATCAGAGGCTGATCTACCCGTTAATGTTGTCGGTATTATCCCAGCCGTAGAGAATATGCCTGCAGGAAATGCAACCAAGCCAGGAGATGTTGTAAAAAGTATGTCAGGTCAGACTATCGAAGTACTCAATACAGATGCTGAGGGCAGACTCATCCTATGTGATGCTCTTACTTACGCTCATAAATTTAAGCCTGAAACCGTTATTGACATAGCAACATTAACTGGGGCTGTGATTGGAGCTCTCGGCAAAATAACATCTGGTTTGCTCTCTAATGATGATGAATTAGCAACCCAACTGCTCAGTAGCGGAGAGCACTGCGATGATAGAGCTTGGCGTCTTCCTATTTGGGAAGAATATGATAAACAACTGAAAAGTAATTTTGCTGACATGGCTAATATAGGTGGAGAAGCAGGTACGATTACTGCAGCTTGTTTCCTTGCGCGCTTCACAAAAAAATACAAATGGGCACATCTTGATGTCGCAGGAACAGCGTGGATTTCTGGTCCTAAAAAAGGTGCTACAGGGCGACCTGTTCCACTTCTAATGGAATATATTAAAACTAAAGCAATGTCTAATCAGTCTTCTTAAAGACATCTTCTTATGTTTCGAACTAATGACTAATGTTTCCTTTTATAAGTTAGCAGGCAATCGGCAAATGATGTTTTCTTTGGTCTGCTCGTTAGTAAAAAAAGCTTTTAGCCAAAGAAAACATGTGCTTTGTTTAGTTCCAGATGATGCCGCTCTAGAAACCATAAACGCCAAGCTGTGGGATTTTGAACGTAATTCATTTATTCCCCATGAAGTCGGTCCAGAATATATTCCCATCGCGATCAGTAAAGCTAGTGTGCCTGGAGCGCATGATCAGATTCTGATTAACCTGCATCCAACTGTCCCATCTTTCTTTAGTCAATTCGATCGTGTGATAGAAATAATTTACCAAGACTTGAATTACGAGCAGGCAAAAAGACAAAATTTTCGATTTTATAAAGATCGGGGGTATCCGTTGAAATTCCATGACCTCAGTGAAAGTTTCACTATCTGATCATTCTAAATCTTTAACTTGGAATAAGTTAATTACATTTCAGTCGCAAAGCTAGCGAGATACTTCCCCAGCTACTATAATCCTAATAAGAGATTAAAATTCTTTAACCTATCACCAGGAAGCGCAATCACTCATGGACAAAACTTTCCAGCCGAAAGATATTGAAACTAAATGGTATCAAACCTGGGAAAAGCGCGGATATTTTGAGCCATCGGGTAATGGTCCTTCCTACAGTATCGTCATACCACCACCCAATGTCACAGGCAGTCTACATATTGGTCATGCCCTCCAACATGGAATAATGGATGCATTATCTCGCTATGCCAGAATGAAGGGTAAAAATACGCTCTGGCAGGTAGGTACAGACCATGCGGGAATTGCTACTCAGATGGTTGTTGAGAGAAAGTTAGCTTCTCAAGGTCGGCCTGATCGAAAGACAATAGGTCGCGACAATTTCATTAAAGAGGTATGGAAATGGAAAGACCAATCTGGTGGCACCATCACGAAGCAAATGCGGAGACTTGGTAATTCAGTCGACTGGAAAACTGAACGTTTCACCATGGATGACGGATTTTACGATGCTGTTCAAGAGGTATTCATCCGTCTGTATGACTCACAGCTAATTTATAGAGGAAAACGTTTAGTAAACTGGGACCCAAAATTACATACTGCAATCTCAGACTTAGAAGTTGAAAATCGAGAAGTCAAGGGAAAAATGTGGTACCTGCGCTACCCTCTCGCTGAAGGGGAAATAACAGAGGACGGTAAAACTTTTATAATAGTTGCAACAACCAGGCCTGAGACAATGCTTGGGGATACCGCAATCGCAGTAAATCCAAATGATCAAAGATATAAAAGCCTCGTTGGCAAGTTTGTAAGTCTGCCCTTGGTTAATCGTTTGATACCTATCATTGCAGATGATTATGCAAGCATGGAAAAAGGCACAGGCTGCGTGAAAATAACGCCTGCTCACGATTTCAACGACTACGAGGTGGGTCAACGTCACAATTTGCTTATGATCAATATTTTCACTCACCAAGGAGATATTCGCTCAGTTCCAGAATGTATAAATAGCAATGGCAGTGATAACAATGAAGTAAAACCAGAAATTCCTGAGAGATATAAAAAAATAGACAGGTTTGCTGGGCGTCGGCTTATAGTGCAAGACCTTGAAGCTCTTGATCTCCTGGATGCTGTTGAAGAAAATGATATGACGGTGCCTTATGGAGATCGAAGTGGAGTAGTCATCGAGCCAATGTTGACAAATCAGTGGTATGTTGACGCCAAGAAAATGGCTGGCCCCGCAATAGAAGCGGTAGAAGATGGAAGAATAACTTTTGTTCCCAAGCAATACGAAAATATGTATTTCTCATGGATGAGAAATATCCAAGACTGGTGTATTTCTCGTCAGCTATGGTGGGGACACAGGATCCCAGCTTGGTATGACAACGAGGGAACAGTCTACGTGGGCAAGAATGAAGAAGATGTGCGGCAGAAATATAACCTAGGGAAAATTATTCTTATCCAAGATGATGATGTTCTAGATACATGGTTCTCATCTGCCCTTTGGACCTTTGCTACTCTGGGTTGGCCACATCAAACTGACAGACTTGAGAGATTTCATCCTACAGATGTGCTTGTCACTGGTTTTGACATTATTTTCTTTTGGGTTGCACGCATGGTTATGATGACTATGCATCTCATTAAAAACAAAGACGGCTCTCCGCAAATACCATTCAGAACTGTTTATGTAACTGGATTGATCAGGGATGAACAAGGCCAAAAGATGTCCAAATCAAAGGGTAATGTATTAGATCCCCTGGATATGATTGATGGAATTGATATCAACCGTCTGGTAGCGAAGCGCACTGATAGCATGATGCAACCTCAGCAGGCTGAGAAAATAGCAAATCGAACTCGAAAACAATTTCCTGATGGTATTGAGGCCAATGGTTCTGATGCTCTTCGATTTACCTTGTGTGCTCTCACTTCCACCGGACGTGATATTAACTGGGACATGAAGAGACTGCAGGGATATCGAAACTTCTGTAATAAAATTTGGAACGCATCACGCTATGTATTGTTAAACGCAAAATCACAGAATTGTGGACAATACGATGAAAACTTTACTCTGAGCCTGGCAGATCGTTGGATTACATCTAAATTGCAATACGCTAAAATTAATGTAACTGAAGCTATTGAGGCTTATCGATTCGATTTAGCCACACAAGCCATTTATGATTTTATTTGGAACGAATACTGCGATTGGTATTTGGAATTATCCAAACCAGTTCTTTGGGATGATTCAGGTGATCCGTCACTTAAAATTGGAACTCGGCATACACTTGTGAATGTCTTGGAAGAAACGCTCCGAATGTCACATCCACTACTGCCATTTATTACTGAAGAAATTTGGCATAATCTGGCTCCATTTGCTGGAATTAAAATTGATGAGAGCAGTACCATAATGCTTCAACCTTATCCTGAGATAAATTATAAAAAGATCGATGAATCAGCTCTCTCAGATATTGAATGGTTGAAAAAAGTTATTCTCGGAGTCCGTAATATTCGAGGGGAGATGAATATCTCGCCAGGAAAGCCTCTCAAGGTATTTTTTGCTCAAGGAGACAATAAAGATCGACTTAGAATAGCAGAAAATAGTCAATTTTTAAGTAAACTTGCAAATTTGGAAAGTATTACGTTTTTAAATAGTGCAAAAGAAGCTCCATTTTGCGCGACGGCGCTCGCAGGAGAGCTAGAAATACTGGTGCCGTTGGACGATTTAATTGATGTTGATTCAGAATTAAGTCGTCTCGATCGAGAGATAAGAAAGATTTCGATGGAAATAACAAAGTTAGCAGCCAAACTAGACAATAATAAGTTTATTGATAACGCTCCCTCAGCAATCGTCGAAAAAGAAAAAAAGAAGCTCGATGAATCGCAGCAGACGCTGTTTCAGCTGAAAAGAAAGCATGATGCTATTTCTGATATGTCTTAAACATTCGTGACTACTCACCTCAACAGCTATCAGAGAGCTGCGCTCGAATATATCGATGGACCTCTTTTGGTACTTGCTGGAGCTGGGAGTGGTAAAACAAGCGTTATCACTCAAAAAATTGTCTATCTAGTCAATCAATGTAACATCCCTTCACGAAGTATTGTCGCAGTAACTTTTACAAACAAAGCTGCCAAAGAAATGAATGCTAGAGTAAATACACTTCTTACCAAAAATAAGTCCTTCGGTTTAACTGTTTCAACCTTCCATAATTTAGGCTTGAGAATCATTCGCAGTGAAGTTAAAACTCTTAGATTCAAAAATGGTTTTTCTATCCTCGATCAAGAAGACTGCAGGAACTTGCTAAAGGAATTAATGATAAGGCATAGCGACTTAGATAATGAGCTTCTCGATACTCTGCTAACAACAATTTCTAGCTGGAAGAATTCTCTTTTAGAGCCAAATCAGATATTAAATTCATCAAACAGTAACGGTGAAAAAGCCATAGCGCTTCTGTATGCAGAATATCAAAGATCTCTTAAAGCCTACAATGCTGTCGACTTTGATGATCTCATAATGATTCCAGTACTACTCTTCCGAACCCATCCGGAGATACTAGCTAAGTGGAGAAGTAAAATTAAGTATCTTCTGGTGGATGAATATCAAGATACCAATCTTTCTCAATATGAATTAATCAGAATACTCGTTGATGAGAGGCAAGCACTAACCGTAGTCGGCGATGATGATCAATCAATTTATGCATGGCGTGGGGCTCGGCCTGAAAATCTTCTTCAACTCCAAAAGGATTTTCCAAGACTGAAAACAATCAAGCTAGAACAGAACTATCGTTCGACCAGTCGAATTCTTCGCGCCGCAAATAAGCTCATTGATAATAATCCACACCTTATTAGAAAGGAACTTTGGAGTGACCTAGGTTTGGGGGAGCCACTAAGGTTTATTAGTTGCGAAAATGAGGAGAGTGAGTGTGAGCGAGTAGTAAATGAAATCATAGATATGCGTCTCAAGCGGAGATGCAAATACAATGACTTTGCAATCCTTTATCGTGGAAACTATCAGGCAAAGCTAATTGAAATTAAACTCCAGTCACAAAATATTCCTTACCAAATAACTGGGGGACAATCTTTTTATGCTAAGACAGAAATAAAAGATGTAATGGCATACCTTAGATTACTTGTTAATCCTGATGATGATAATGCTCTACTCAGGATAATCAATACTCCTCGTCGACAAATAGGACTAACTACGTTACAAAAGCTTGGAGACTGCGCAAATCATCGAAATGTGTCTTTATTTACTGCAATTGATGAAGCAGGGTTGACTGCAAGTATTTCAAAGGAGAGACTCGATAGACTTAAAGAATTTAAACAATGGATTCAAAATCTCAGCAGAGCCATCTATACAGAAGAATGTATAGGAGTAATCGAGGGAATGCTATCTGATATAAATTATCTTGGATGGCTCCACCAAAATGCAAGTAGCGATCATGTAGCAAACAAACGTTGGGAGAATATTAACTTTTTATTGGAACAACTATCCCAACTCTTGGATATATCCTCCCAAGAACCCAAGAAATCTAGAAACGACAATCTGATCGAAGATGCTATCTCTAAACTAATCTTACGCGATATTTTAGACAGAGAAGATGAGGATGCTACTCATGACGAGGTTCAACTCTTAACGCTCCACACCGCAAAAGGCTTAGAATTTCCGCATGTGTTTATTATAGGTATGGAGGAAGATATTCTTCCTCATAGAAGCAGCATTGAGGCCGGCAGTATTGAAGAAGAGAGACGGTTAGCTTATGTTGGGATTACTAGAGCACAACGGACACTCACAATGACCTCAGCTCGGCACAGAAAAACTTTTGGCGATGTTATCCAAACTAGTCCAAGCCGTTTTATCGAAGAAATACCTGAAGACGATCTAATACAAATTGGAGTAAATACAAAGGCTAGCGAGAAAGAGAATCAGAAGAAAGGTATAGAGTCACTAGCTGCTCTGAAGTCAATGTTCGACTAGCCAGATCAGATGCCACCATTTACTCTGTTACGTAGCTCTTTGCCTGGTTTGAAATATGGGACGTATTTTCCCCTTAAATCCACAGAATCCCCTGTTTTAGGATTCCTACCTACTCGCGCTGCTCTATAGTGCAGAGAGAAACTACCAAACCCTCTTATCTCAACTCGCTTATTATTAGATAGCGTCAAAGCCATATTTTCTAAAATCATTCTTACTGCCAACTCCACATCTTTCGGTGGCAACTGATCCTGACTTGAAGAGATTTTTTCTATTAATTCAGACTTAGTCATATTAGCTCGGAGGAATAAGATTATTTATTTCATTTAGTATCTGATTTTATTATAGTTTTAGAAATATTCAAGCAAAAAATACGAGTTTTAAGCACTTAAAAAAAAAGGGCGGCAACGCCACCCTTTTCTTGTCTTTGCAAGCGTATTACTTATCCATTTGCGCCTTTATAAGATCTCCAATTGTTGCTGGTGAGGCTGACGAGGATTCCGCTTCACTATTGCGATGCGCTTTAACAGCCGCCTTTTCCTCAGAAACATCCTTCGCCTTTACTGACAGGCTAATTGATCGATTCTTACGATCAACATTAATAATCTTCGCCTCTATCTCATCACCAATCGATAATTCAGTACGTAGATCTTCAACTTTTTCTCGTGACAACTCTGAGCCTTTGAGCGTAGCCTCAACGCCGTCTATCAAGGTAACAATAGCGCCTTTCGCATCAACCTCTTTAACCGAACCTGAAACCACAGCACCTTTGTCATTTTTATCCACATAATTGTTGAAAGGATCATCGGATAACTGCTTTATTCCCAACGATATTCGCTCTCTCTCGGCATCGATACTTAGCACTACAGTCTCAACTTCATCTCCTTTCTTGAAATTACGGACAGCTTCTTCTCCAGTTTCATTCCAAGAAATATCTGAAAGGTGAACTAACCCGTCAATACCACCATCCAATCCAATAAAGATACCGAAATCAGTAATAGACTTAATACTACCCGAGATCTTGTCGCCTTTTGTCATGCTAGAGGCAAATTCATCCCACGGATTAGCGAAACACTGTTTGATTCCAAGAGAAATTCTTCTACGCTCCTCGTCTATATCAAGGACCATAACCTCAACCTCTTGGCCCAAATCGACGATCTTGGATGGATGCACATTTTTATTGGTCCAATCCATTTCTGAAACATGAACAAGACCCTCTACACCATCCTCCAATTCAGCAAAACAGCCATAGTCGGTCAGATTAGTGATCTTAGCCGTCGCTCTGGCTCCCTCAGGATATCGGCCTTTAATATCTCCCCAAGGGTCTTCTCCCATTTGCTTCATTCCAAGAGAGACTCTGTTTCGCTCTCGATCAAATTTAAGAACTTTTACATCTATCTCATCGCCAACATTAATCATCTCTGAGGGATGCTTAATTCGTTTCCATGACATATCCGTAATATGGAGAAGTCCATCTATTCCACCAAGATCGACAAAGGCACCATAATCTGTAAGATTTTTAATAACACCCTTTAGTGACGAACCTTCCTCAAGATTTGCTAACAATTCATCCCGCTCAGCTGAATTTGCGCTCTCCATAACAGCTCTTCGACTAACTACTACATTGTTACGCTTCGCATCTAATTTGATTACCTTGAATTCTAAATCAATATTTTCAAGGTGAGTAATCTCACGAAGAGGCCGAACATCTACTAGAGATCCAGGCAAAAATGCCCTTAGTCCGCGAACGTCGACTGTAAATCCACCTTTTACTTTGCCGCTAATAACACCAATTACAACCTCATCTGCCTTATGAGCTGCTTCTAGCTCAATCCAGGATTCCGCCCGACGCGCCTTTTCTCTTGAGAGTTTAGTAGCACCAAAACCATCCTCGACAGCTTCAAGAGCGACCTGAACTTCATCACCTACAGTGACATCCAGTTCACCTTTGTCGTTATAAAACTGGTCAGCAGAGATAACACCCTCAGATTTGAGGCCTGCATGAACAGTGACCCAATCTTTATCAATGTCGATTACCACTCCAGTGATAATCGCACCAGGGTTCATTTCTACGGATTTTAAGCTTTCTTCGAATAATTGTTGGAAATTTTCGGTCATTGAACAGTACCTTTGACAAGAAAGAAAAATAAAATACAGCTGTTCTTTTATTTCTCTTTTCCCCGCAATGCCAGTTGTGCGAGTCAGTTAAATTTTAAGTCAATGAGCAGATTTGCTGGCAACTGCTTCAGAAACCCATATTTGTATTAAATTAAGCATTTAGCATGCGCAAGTTTAATAACAGCGTTAAACACACGTGCAACACTCATTTCTGAGGTGTCTATTTTCACGGCATCATCAGCCGCTTTCAGAGGTGAAACCTTTCTATTCATATCCCTTGCATCTCGATCTCTCACCTGCATTGCAAGGGCGCGCAGACTAACATCTTCGCCTTTATCAATCAACTCTTTATACCGCCGCTGGGCACGCTCTTCAATACTCGCTGTAAGATAGATTTTAAGATCCGCTTCGGGGAAAACGACAGTACCCATATCTCTTCCATCGGCAACTAGACCTACTCCAAAAGCAAATTTTCTTTGTCTCTTGAGTAAAGATTCCCTTATTTCGGGATAGAACGCTATTTTAGATGCCCTAACTCCCGCATCCTCAGTTCGCATTTCGTCTGTAACATTTATCTCATCCAAAAACATTTTAAAGTTGCCATCATCCATATCGAATCGAACATCCATATGCTCAACAAGATCAACTAAACCCTTAACATTACTAAGGTTGACGCCATGTCTAGCAGAGCTAACGCTTAATGCCCTGTATAATGCTCCACTATCAAGATAGTTAAATGCCAATTTTGAGGCAATTAATCTACTAATGGTGCCCTTTCCAGAGCCACTAGGGCCATCAATTGTGATAATTTTAGTCATTCGATACTTCGATATTTATGTTTATGCCCACAGAGCTAGCTATATCAACAAAACCTGGAAAAGAAGTCGCCACATTACCGCAATCTTCAACAATAATATCACCATGTGCACGTAACCCAGCGACGGAAAAAGCCATTGCAATGCGATGGTCATGATGGCTTAAAACTCGACCAGAGCCAATCTTACCACCAACAATTTTAATACCATCCAAGGTGGGATCTGCCTGTATACCTAGGATGGAGAGCCCATCCGACATCGCCTGTATACGATCGCTTTCTTTAACTCTTAACTCCTCAGCCCCAGTCAAACATGTAACTCCATCCGCACAGGCTGCAGCGATGAAGATAGCTGGAAATTCATCAATGGCAAGAGCAACCTGGCTCTCAGGAATATCAATACCTTTAAGTTCAGCATGTTGAACGCGAATGTCTGCTACAGGCTCACCTCCGACCTCTCTTTTATTCATAAGGGTGATCATCACTCCCATTTGACGCAAAATATTGATAACTCCAATTCGAGTAGGGTTAACCCCGACATGCTCTAACATGATATCCGACCCCGGAGTAATCGCCGCAGCTACCATAAAAAAAGCGGCTGAGGAGATGTCCGCTGGAACATCAATACGAGTGCCTTTGAGTTCTCCCCCGCTGTCTAAAATTACTTTATTATCAGCGACTTTAATTCCATATCCGAAGCCTTTTAACATTCGTTCAGTATGATCTCGCGTTGGAGCTGGCTCCGTGACAGATGTCTCTCCTTGAGCATACAATCCGGCTAGCAGCAAGCAGGACTTAACCTGAGCGCTTGCAAGAGGCATATCATAGTCAATGGCTTTCAAAGGATTATTCCCTTTAATCTTCAATGGTGGGGTTCCGTCTTCAGTGGTCGAAATTAGCGCTCCCATCGAGGACAAAGGATTTGCTACTCTAGTCATTGGACGGCTCGATAGGGAATCATCACCAATCAATTCTGTATCAAACCCTTGACCAGCTAGCAGTCCACTGAGCAGTCGCATTGACGTTCCTGAATTTCCCATATACAGAGCTTTCTGTGGGTCTTTTAAGCCTTGCATTCCGACCCCATGCACAACCACTCGACCTTGATCAGGACCCTCAATTAAAACACCCATATCTCTGAAGGCTTGAAGGGTAGCCAAACTGTCTTCACCCTCCAAAAATCCAGTAATTTCAGTCATCCCTGTTGCAATAGATCCAAGTATTATCGATCGATGAGAAATAGACTTATCTCCAGGAACTCGCAAGTGAGCACGAGCATGTCCACCGGGAGAAACTCGAAAATTAGTAGTTTTTGTTGCACTATATTCTCCCAACTCTATGCCCTCTTCGAGTTTTCCAAAATAATTCCGAGCATCCCTGGCTCGAGTAAAAACATCTATAAGATATTCTCCATTACCACTAGCAATTGCTTCTCTCAAAGTAACAAAATTTATCATCACTTTATCGAGAACATCTAATATCGAAGATCGATTGGCTAGAGCAATATCTCTCCACATTACCGGATC
>Ga0115013_10000370_pt1 | contig 27427 bp, 32 predicted proteins | sample SouAtlMetagenome_2_FD_88686 | JGI IMG/M metagenome (GOLD analysis project Ga0115013, IMG submission 88686) | Marine eukaryotic phytoplankton communities from Atlantic Ocean - South Atlantic ANT15 Metagenome | ecosystem: Environmental > Aquatic > Marine > Oceanic | place: South Atlantic Ocean...
AATGTATATTAAAAAAAGTTGTATAAACCTTGCCCACAGTTAAACTACAGCCGTTTATACCTATAAAACCTTTTTCTAAAATATATTTATCTATCCCTTTAGGAATCGATATTTTCATATCAGTGGAATTTTCTTTTTCATTGATATTCATAATTTTTGCAACACCATGAATATGGCCTGACATTAAATGGCCACCTATTTCTGAATTAGATGTTATAGATCTCTCAAGATTAACTTTTTGCCCCTTTACAATATCTCCAAGGGTACTTCTCGAAAGAGTTTCCTCTATTACATCAAATTTCATAATATCTGATTCGCTATTCCTTGCAGTCAAGCAGACCCCATCTACGGAAACACTTGCTCCCTTTTTTAATTTTTTTGAGAAGTTTTTAGGCCCTTTGATTTCTATTGAAACAATATCTTTTTTTTCTTTAATAGTCTTGACTGATCCTATTCCTGAAACAATTCCTGAAAACATCTAGGCTCCCCATTCATTCCTATAGCTTTTTAGCTTCTCAAGATATTGCTCATAATCAGAATTTGATTCTGAATAAGCAATAAGAGTATCTAAATTTATTATTGATATTACATTCATATTAAACATCTCTTCGAGTTCCTGCCTAGCAGAGCTATCTCCTTGACCTTTTTCTTGTCTATCAAGACCAACTAGCATTATTTTAGGATTAGCCCCTAACGATTTAATTGTTTCTATTGATTCTTTGGCTGCAGTTCCCGCTGAGATAACATCATCGATTATTAAGACATTTCCCTTTGGGTCGCTACCAATGATATTTCCACCCTCACCATGATCTTTAACTTCTTTTCTGTTAAAAGCTAATGGATACTTTCCACCATGCTTACTTAAGATCATGGAAACTATAGAACCTAAAAAAATACCCTTATAAGCAGGGCCATAAATACAATCAAATGATATGTCCGCAGATTTTATTGCTTCGCGATAACAATTTGCCAGTTGATATAAATATCCACCATTTAACATTTTTGCGGCATTAAAAAAGTATGGACTCTTTCTACCTGACTTTAATGTAAAGTCACCAAATTCTAATACTTTTGCGTGAAGGGTTAATTCAAGAAATTGTTTTTGATACTCTTTCAATTATTTTAAACAAGATTTTTGTATTTCAATAATATCATTAATGGCAGTTTTGCCAATATCTAACATATGATTGAGTTCTTCTTGAGAAAAGGGTGCTTCCTCTGCTGTTCCTTGTATTTCAATAACATTAAGATCTTCAGTTAGTACAAGATTTAAATCAGTATCTGCATTACTGTCTTCTTTATAGTCGAGATCTAGCAATACTTGTTCATTGATGATGCCAAGTGACACTGCAGCAACATAAGATTTGATTGCTCTATGATCATCGTGATGATTTTGGAGTGCCTGGAATAAAGCTACACAACCTCCAGTAATTGAAGCTGTTCTCGTACCACCATCTGCTTGGAGAACATCACAATCAATTGCAATAGTTTTGCCTTGGATGTACCTTAAATTAACTGCTTGCCTTAAAGACCTTCCAATTAACCTTTGTATTTCCTGAGTTCTGCCACTTTGTTTGCCTCTAGCTGCCTCTCTATTCATTCGGTCATTAGTTGAACGAGGCAACATGCCATATTCAGCAGTAATCCAGCCTTCATTACTTCCACGCATCCATCTTGGTACATTATCTTCAATAGTAGCTGTACACATAACATGAGTATTTCCAAATTTAACTAAAGCAGAGCCCTCAGCATGAATGTTTACATTGGTTTCAATTGAAACATCTCTTAGTTGACCGGGTTCTCTATTGTTACTTCTTTGCATATTAGAATCCTCTTGATTAAGTTAGGTATGCAGATTGCCTTATTGCTGCAATAAATCTTTGACTACTTTACTTACCATGCCCATATCAGCAGACCCAGCAAGCGAAGTTTTTAATACCCCCATTACCTTACCAATATCCTGCATTGACTCGGCGTTAGTATCGTTTATGGCTATTTTAACTTTTTCAGTAATTTCAGTTTCACTGAGTTGAGCTGGTTTATATGCAGATAAAATATTTAATTCGGTCTGTTCAATTTCGGCTAGGTCAGGTCTATCACCTTTAGTGAATTGCTCGATAGAATCATTTCTCTGTTTAACCATTTTGTTAATGATCTGGAGCACTTTAGCGTCATCCATTTCAACTTTATTATCAATTGCGTATCGTTGTATTTCAGCAAGTAACATTCTTAAGGTGTCACGAACCGCAACATCTTTATCAAGCATAGCTTGTTTAAGGTGTGATTTAATATCTGCGAGAAGCGCCAAGATTTATCTGTAAGATCTTTGTCTTGAAAATGAGAATTTTCTATTGGTTTTATGTGCTCTTTTAACAGCTGCTGCCATTAAACGTTTTCTTTTTGCTGTAGGCTTTTCATAGAACTCTCGAGCTCTAATTTCTGGCACGATAGCAGCTTTTTCGCAAGCACGCTTGAACTTTCTTAGACCAATGTCAAAATGTTCTGTATCTTTTATTATAATAGAAGGCATAATTAGTCGCGTAGTTTAGGCTTTTATTAGGAAATTTGCAAAACTTTTTTTATGTTAACTTTAGGTATTGAAACTTCATGTGATGAAACTGCTGTCGCAATCTATGATAGTGATAAGGGTATTGTTGGTGAATCCGTATTTAGTCAGATAAATATGCATGCTGAATACGGCGGAGTTGTTCCTGAGTTGGCTTCTAGAGATCATTGTTTAAAAATAATATCTGTCTTAGAACAGGCTTTTGGTAAAGGAAATATTAAAGATATTGATCAGATTGCATACACCTCTGGTCCAGGATTGCTTGGAGCATTGTTGGTTGGTGAAAGTTTTGCACATGGATTAGCTGCAGGCCTTGGAATACCAACTATTCCAGTTCACCACTTAGAGGCACATCTAATGGCACCAGCATTAGATTTTGATGATATTAATTTTCCTTTTATCTCTTTACTGGTATCTGGCGGCCATTCATTAATTATTGATGTAAAAGGTTTAGGAGATTACACCATATTGGGCGAATCTCAGGATGATGCAGTAGGCGAAGCTTTTGATAAAGTAGGCAAGCTACTCAATTTACCCTATCCAGGAGGACCACACATAGAAAGAATTGCAAAAGAGGGCGATCCAAAAAAATTTAATTATCCAAGACCCATGATACATAAAGATAATCTAGATCTTAGTTTTAGCGGTCTTAAAACAGCAGTTTTATATTCAATTCAAGACCTTACAGATCTTGAGAGCAATATACCTGATATTGCAGCATCTTTTCAGCGTGCTGCTATAGACGTTTTAGTATCTAAGATTAAGAAATCTTTAGTACAAACAAAACGAGATACCTTGATTTTAGCTGGAGGTGTAGCAGCAAATAGCTTACTTAGAGAAGAGATGAGTAGCTTAGAAATTGAGCTTGGTATTAAGGTAAGATATCCAGCTATGAAGCACTGTACTGATAATGCAGCTATGATAGCCTATCTTGGCTCTTTAAAAAATCCCAACCCATCTACTCAGGGTCAATCATGTGCTCGGCCTAGATGGCCATTAAATGAGGTATAGAAATGGAAGATATTATTTATATTAAAGATTTACGCATTAAAACAATCATTGGAATTTTTGAATGGGAAAGAAAAGTAAAACAAGAAGTAAGCATTGATTTGGAGTTTCCTTTTGATTGTAAAAAAGCTGCAGCTACAGATTCTATTGAAGATGCTACCGATTACAAAGCTATCGCTAAAGGCGTTATTAAGTTTGTTGAAGAATCATCTTTTCAACTCCAAGAAACACTTGCTGAAAATATTGCTAGCTTAGTTAAAGAAAAGTATGGAGTTAAGTCTATTAAATTAAGAGTTTCTAAGCCCGGTGCAATAAGAGGCTCTAAGGATGTAGGTTTGGTAATTTACAGATGAAGAAATATTATCTTTCCCTAGGAAGCAATATAAATGCTGAAGCTAACCTCATTTTAGCAATTGAAAAATTACAAAAAATTCTTAATAACACTGTTTATTCATCAGTTCATCAAACTAAAGCCGAAGGGTTTGAGGGTGATGATTTTTTAAATCTAGTTATGAGTGGAGAGAGCGATTTATCCTTTGATAATTTAAATATTAAACTTAAACAGATAGAGGATGAATCTGGAAGGAAAAGGGATGTACCAAAATTCAGCGCTAGAACTCTTGATATTGATATAGTTCTTCAACTAGAAGATGACGATATCATCTATGAAAGTGATGAAATACAAAAATATTCATTTGTCGCAGAACCACTTAAAGAAATAATTTAGAGAAGACCTTTTGAAAACTAACATATTTATTAGAAGTCTCCATAGGTATTTAAGTATCTTTATAGCAATTCAATTATTGCTATGGACAGTATCTGGAATCTATTTTGCTTTTAACAAAATAGAGCTCATAAGAGGGGAGCAATACAGGCTAGCTACAAATGTTGAATATAGGATATTCGATAGATTAGGCCAACAGGTTATAGCTTCTAATAAAGATGGCAATATCGTTTATAGAACTTATCCTGATGGCAATCTTTTAGAAAAACTTTCAGCTGAAGAAGCAAAACTTATTGCCTCGATAAAAACTTCACTTGAACCAGTTTCAGCTACCTTAATAACTAAAAGCTCTCCAGGTTCTGAGTACAGAGGAAGATCATTACCTATATATCAAATTACTACTACATCGAAGGATGATATAAATATATATTTAGATCCTTTGAGTGGAGATGTGCTTGCAATAAGATCTGATTCATGGCGAATGTGGGATTTTTTATGGTCACTGCACATAATGGATTATGATCAAAGAGACAATATTAATAATTTCCTATTAAGACTATTCTCTATTCTTGCTTTAGTGTCATCAATTTCTGGAATTTTATTATTCTTTTTTGGTAAGAAGAAATAGGCTATTTAAAGTTTGCTTCAACTATGCTCCAAGCACCCTTAGATATTGGAAAGACTTGCATACCTCTTTCTTCTGCATGTTTGCTTGATGCTGTGCCATCTCTTACTCTGCCAAGAATCCCTTGACAGATAGCAGCAATCTTAAACATATTAAAGACCATATAGAATTCCCAATTTTTAGTTAGATCTTTACCGGTATATTCTGAGTACATGTCTCTATATTCAACCTCAGAGGGTATGCCAAGCTCTTTCAGCAATTTAAGATCACTCATCTGGGGCAAGGTTCTCCAAGTAAGACAATGGTAGCTAAAATCTGCGATTGGATGCCCAAGTGTTGAAAGTTCCCAATCTAAAACCCCAATAACTTTATGATTTTTATAAATCATATTATCAAGCCTATAGTCTCCGTGAACGATCGAAGTTTCATCGTCATCCGGAAGGTTTTCAGCAAGCCATTCTATAAGATTATCCATTTCTGGAATCGTCTCAGTTTCTGATGCAAGATATTGTTTTGTCCATCTGCTTAATTGTCTGGCGACATAATTTCCTGGCTTACCATATGTCTCAAGACCTATCTTCTTATAATCAACTGAGTGCAAATCAGCCAATACTTTATTTTTCTGTTGATAAATTTTTATTCTCTCTTCTTTAGAGGCTTTTGGAAGCATATGATCCCAGTAAACTTGACCATCAAGAAAGTCCATAACAAAAAAAGGTGTCCCAACAACATCCTCATCTTCACATAAACCATATGTTCTAGGAACTGGAACATTAGTTTCACCAAGGGCAGATATAACCCTGTATTCTCGATCCACAGCATGTGCGCTTGGAAGTAATTTTCCTGGAGGTTTTCGTCTTAACACCAAGCTGTTGTTTTCTGTTTTTATTTTGTATGTTGGATTGCTTTGACCACCTTTGAATTGCTCAACTAACTGAATCTTTCCGCTAGATTGAATATTCGCATCTATCCATTGTTGTAATTTACTAATATCAAATTTAAGATTTTCAGATACTTCTTTTGTGCCTATATAAATATCTTCTATAGATGTCTGATTATCTGTCATGCCAGCGACCTGCCTCCGTCAACTTTAATAGTTTGCCCTGTGATATATCGCGAATCAACTAAAAACTTTACGGCATTAGCAATGTCACCCTCGGTACCTATTCTATTTAAGGGGATTTTACTAAGAATATTATTAAGCTCTTCTTCAGTCCATGACTTTCCAGGAGGCTCTAAGATGGCACCAGGTGCAACTGCATTAACTTTTACTCTAGGAGCCAATTCTTTTGCCAACACTTTAGTAATTGCTTGCAAGCCACCCTTAGCAGCAGAATAAATTGAAAAATTTGGCATACCTTTATCAATATTAATATCAGTTATATTTATTATTGAACCTTGAGATTCTTTTAGTAGATCTGATAAGCCTCTCGAAATAAATAATGGGCCTTTCAAGTTGCTGCCTATTAAGTTATCCCAATTATCATTAGAAATTTCTGCTAAAGGAGTTGCATAAAAACTTGAAGCATTATTAATAACAGCATCAATCCTTCCAAAAGCCTCTCTAGCTTCTTTTATCAGTCTTTCTACATCATTATCTAAATCAAGATTTGCCTGAACAACAAGAGCGCTACCATCTCTTTTATGATTTAATTCTTTTGCAAGCTCATTTGCTGCGTCTTCTGAACTGTTGTAGTGAATAATTACATTCCAATCATCTGCTGCAAAAACTTTAGAAATCTCTTTTCCAATTCTTTGCGCTCCGCCTGTTATGAGGATAACTTTATTCATTTGTATTTTTAATGGCTTTTTTTATAAGTTGCAATTTAACATCTTTAATTTCATTTTTATTAACTTCCTGAAGAATAGTAAAATCTTCAGCAACTAAGTTTGCTCCAAGTCTAATAATAAAATCCTTATTATCACTCAATATTTTTAGTTCAAGAAGCTCTTTAATTTCAATTTGATTTCTATGAAAATTTACTTGTTCTATATATTTAATTATATCTTTTTCAGCTGCGTCAGTTTTAAATTTTAACAATGCTTCTAACAGTTTTGCATAAAGCTTGAAATTATTTGGTACAGGAATATTTTTTCCAAGCGTAAAATTATTTTTAGATTCTAATTCTGCCCATTTTATTTTAGCTGAAGTTTTAGCATTACAGTTTGGATTAACAAGGTCACTAAGCCATGGATCTTGCAGATTAAAATCTAATATTAATTTAAAGAATTTAGTAGCAAATGGAGACTGCAAGGATCTATCAATTTCAATCCATATCCTGTCTTTGGATAATTTGCTTAATTCACCCGAATTAGCAATTTGTTCAAGCATGTGCATTGTTGAATTATCTATGCTGAATGCTTGCAGATGCGGATAGGTCATGAATCTTGCAATTCTAATAGCCCTCAATGGATCTTCTAAAAAAGCCTTTGATACATGTCTAAAAGTCTTAGATTGAATATCTCCTATGCCATTAAAAGGATCTATTAAATTATTATTTGCGTCTTTAGCAATTGCATTAACTGTAAAATCTCTTCTTGATAAATCTTCTTCCAAAGTAACATCTTTGCCAAAATAAAAAGTAAAACCTTTGTAGCCATAACCGCTTTTTTTTTCAGTTCTAGCAAGCGCATATTCTTCTTTAGATTCAGGATGAAGAAAAACTGGGAAATCTTTACCAATAGGCTTAAATCCTTGCTTCTCCATTTCTTCAGGAGAAGACCCAACAACTACCCAATCTTTATCCTTGGGTGTTTGACCTAAAAGCTCGTCTCTAACTGAACCGCCTACTTGATATATCTTCATGCCTTCTTAACAGTAAATAATTTTTTATCTTCTAATCGAATAGCTGATAATTTTCCTCCATAAACACAACCTGTATCTAAGCCTATTATATTGCTTAATTTTGTTTTTCCCTCAAGTGCAGCCCAATGACCAAATATGATGAATTGATTAGGATTCCTTAAAATTTTTTTTGATTGAATAAACCAAGGAACTAATTTATTTAAGTGTTTCATATCTTTTGCTTTTAGATCTAAATTCCCACTTTTATCTAAATAACGCATACGAGTAAAGGAGTTAATAATAAATCTAAAACGTTTTATGCCTTTTAAATTATTGCTCCATTTAATAGGTTTATCTCCCCACATGTTTCTAAGAATATAATCTGGATTAGATTTTAGATTTGTTGACAGCTCTTTACTTAATTTCATAGCTTGGGATAAGCTCCAAAAATATGGGATACCTGCATGCGATATCCAAAAACTCTCATTGTTTTGTTTTATATTTATCTTGAGTAGAAGAGGTTTGTTGATAAGCCAATCAAAATATTTATCAACACTTTTTGATTTTAAAATAGGAGTTAATGTTTTTGCCTTTTTTTGGTTGCTTTTAATTAAACTCAAAAGATATAAATCATGATTGCCTAATACTGCTTTAATTGATTTTTTATTTTGTAAACAAAATTCTAATACTTCAAGCGACTGCGGCCCTCTATTTACTAGATCCCCCGCAAATATTAGCTTATCTTGCGATGGATTAAATTTAATCTTTTTAGTTAGCTTTATAAGCTCATTAAAGCAACCCTGAACATCTCCAATAACATAGGTTGCCATATCTAATTTTTATACAATGCTTCAAAAATCTTAACAAAAGATTCTAAACTCAAGTCCTCAGACCTATCTTTGTTATTTATTCCAAGCGCCAACCAATCTATATTTTTACTCTTAAGATTATTTTTAATATTTTTTCTCCTAGATGAAAAAGATAAATCGATTATTTCAAAAAAATCTTTTATTTGATCATTTTTAATGCAAGTTTTTTCTAAAGGTGTCATACGAATAAAGCTAGAATTAACTTTTGGTTTAATATCAAAAGCTTCTGGTGGAACATCAAATAGTATTTCTGTTTTAAAGAAGGCTGCTAGCTTAATGCTCATCTTACCCCAATCTTTTGTTCCTGGAGATCCAGCTATCTTCTCTGCAACCTCCTTTTGTACCAAGAAATGCATATCTTTTACTATGTTAAAGTGATGAATCATTTTTAGAATGATTTGAGTAGATATGTTGTAAGGAAGGTTTCCAGCAATTCTATAAATTCCTGATTCTAAGAAAGCAAGATTATTTTCCAAGATATCATCTTTGATAAATATAAAATCAGCAGGCCCAAGAAATTTTTCATTTAGATAATTTATATTTGATTCATCAACATCTATAGCAGCTATAAAAATGTTTTCTTTATTAAGTAGGCTGGTAAGTGCTCCCATGCCTGGGCCTATTTCTAAGAACTTATCCTCAGGTTGAGGATTTATTGATTGCTCCATTTCAAAAAGAATTGCAGGATCTTTTAGATAGTTTTGTCCAAATTTTCTGCGTTGATTTCTGTTATTCATCAAATGATATCTTTTGCGGTATCTAGTGCATTTTTAAGGGAAGAATAGTTAGATTTTCCAGTTCCAGCAATATCAAGAGCAACCCCATGATCTACAGAAGTTCTTATAATTGGAACGCCCAGAGTAATATTAATTCCTTCGCCAAAACTTAGCGCTTTTAAAACCGGCAGAGCTTGATCATGATACATTGCTAGATAGGCATCTGTTTTATTTAATATTTGCTTTGTAAATGCAGTATCTGCTGAAATAGGATCAGTAATATTAATACCTAATTTTCTAAGATACTTTGCTGCAGGTTTTAAGATTTTTGTTTCCTCCAAGCCAATTTTTCCACCTTCACCTGCATGAGGATTTAATCCAAGCATCACAATTCTAGGTTTTTTTACTTTTAATTTAGACTTCAAATCATTATGTAAGATCTTAGTTTTATTTATGATTAAGTCTTCTGAAATTGATGCAGCTACTTTTTTCAGAGGTATATGGGTAGTTGCTAAAGCGACACGTAATTTACTTGCTGCTAAGAGCATAAGCACGTCAGAGCTTTTTGTAGCTTTTTGAATCCATTCAGTATGCCCAGAAAATCTGATGCCAGCGTTAATAATATTTTCTTTACTAATAGGCCCAGTAACTAAGGCATTATTTTTTTCTGCTAATGAAATACCAAGATTCAGATTATGAATTATATAAGACCCATTTTTAGGATTTAATTTACCAGCTTTAAAACTTTTACACTTATCAATCTCAAGAACTTGCAGGTAGCCTTTTTTATTTTTTTGCGAAAATTTTATATTTTTTAAAGAAACTATCTCAAGTTTTCGCCCAAGAAGCTTTGCTCTTTCTTTAAATAACCTCGTATCGCCTAAAGCAATAATTGGTAATTTAAAATTGCTCCAGTAATTTGTATTACATAGTTGCAGTATTAGATCAGGACCTATTCCAGATGGCTCGCCTGGTGAATAAATAATTCGTTTCAATCTAATTCTTTAATTTCAACAAATGCTTCTGCTCTCATGGATCTTAGAGTATTTTCAAGCTCTTCATCAAACTTCCTTGAATAAAGTGCAGAATATGCTCTATCTTCAATAAGTTCTGATGTTCTATCAAAATTTCTAGCACCCAAGACTTCAAGGAAATGATATCCATAATCTGTTTTAAATACTTCAGACACTACATTTAATTCAGAGCTGAGCATCATATCTTCAAATTCCTGAACCATCACACCTTTTGAAAACCAATCTAAATCCCCACCTTTAAGGGCTGACCCCTCATCTTCAGAAAATTCTTTAGCAAGTTCGCCAAAATCTTCGCCTGCAAGGATTCTATTTCGAACTTCTTCTATTTCAGTTAATGTCTCATCCAAACTTCTGATTGCTGTAGGCATAAGAAGAATATGTCTTACATTCCATTGATCTTCATATTTAACAAAAGGTCCTCTTTTTTCTTCGATTTTAAGAATATGAAATCCTGAACCAGTCTTTAGTGGCTCTGTAATAGTTCCAACCACTTCTTCTTTTAATGCTTCACCAAATATTTCTGGCATGTCAGCTATTTTTCTCCAGGGCATTAAACCACCATTGGTTGCATTTCCAGCAAGAGATTCCTGTTTGGCAATAACTTCAAAACTCTCATCAGCATCCAATCTACCCACAATAGATTCAGCTTTTTTTTCTGTTTTTACCAATATTTGCCTCACCAATAATTCGGGCCTAATTTGTGCTACTGCAGCATCTGTTTCCATAAAGCTGATAAATTCTTGTTCAGTGATATTAATTTCATTACCCACTTTTCCTCTTTGAACTCGCTGAATGATCATATCCTTTCTAATCTTTTCTCGAACAGCTTCATAGGATTGCCCAGCTTCTTCTATCGTAACTATAAAATCCTCGAGATCTAATTGATTATTTGCAGCAATTGTATTCATTGTTTGATTAAGCTCACCATCACTAATTCTAATTCCATAAAGGTTTCCGAGCTGCAGTTGGAGCTCTTCAATGATCAATCTTTCAATCACTTGTTCACGCAATTCTCCCTCAGGAGGAATTGCTATATTTTGTAGTTGCATATTCATTTTCATGTCTGAAATACTTTCATTAATTTGAGATTCCATGATCAGACCGTCATCTACAATAATTGCGACTCTGTCAAGAATTTCTATCCTTGCAAATAATATTGATGGCAAAGCAACCAGCAACGAGAATAGTGTTATTTTTTTCATAATAAAAATTTTCCTAATAATTAAGCATTGAATCTTGAAGCATTCTATCTATTTTATTTACTGATGCACTAAAACCCTTCAGCTCAAATTCAAAATTGATTCTGCTTTTATTTTCAATATTTATCATATTGTCCCATGCATCATTCAGGTAAGTATAGTTTGTATTATAAAGATCATTATATTTTGTTAGATTTTTGTCACTTCCAATTAACCTTAGAGCAATACAACAGTTCTCATATTCAACTCCAATCATGCTTTGAATCTTTACATCATATTTATCATCATGTTGAAATTTTCCAATAATTTTGAATCCATCTCTGATATTAATAGAGGTATATATTTCAGAGTAGTCTAAAGTCTGTTTAAAGTTTCCAGCCATTCTCCTATATCTTTTTGCAAATCCAAAGGTTCCTATAGAAGATCTTGTTAATAAATTTATTCCTCCAATATGTAACTTATCATTTTTACTATCAAAACTTCCGTAAACTCTGAGTGAATTATTCATATTAGGCATCCACATTGAGGACATTATGAATTTATTTTTATGGGGATTGACTATATTTGGATTAGATAGATAGACTTTATTATCTGAATGAGTATATTTCTTAGCAAAGTTGAATTTAAATACATTTCTATTAAGTTTATTTATTCTGTAGACAAAGCCAATGCTGTTACTGAACTCGTCAGATATTCTATCCATACCTGAAAAGCGATTGTTTTGAAAAACTTGATTGTTATAACTCATAGCATCGCTATCAAAAACTGGATTGCCTGTTTGATCTTTATACTTTGAAAAACCTACTAACAGTCTTGGCTGAATAGATGAAAAACCATCTTCATTTTTTTTAACAAAAATGCTGCTGATATCTATTTCAGCATTTGGGCTATGAATATCATTATTTACCAATTCATAATTATTAAGATCGTAACTTAAACTTTTTAAACCTACTGATGCTTTAATGTTAAACATACTTTTCATATATCTTTTTGAAAATGAAAGATCTGAGTATGTTCTAGCTCCTTCAACTGGCTCGTCAACAATTGATAGGTATTTGCCCATTTCAGTTGCTGTTCCATAAAACTCGTGTAAGCCCGTAGTCTTAAAATTAGCAATATTTAACTTATGTTTTATTACTAAACTTTTAAATGATTTACGAAAGTTAAGCTCAATTGATGGTGATTTTTTATATCCATTTGATAAAAGCGGATTTAAAGATTGAAAGCCTTGATGTTCAATATCTATTGTAAGGTTCTTATAATAAGAACTTACAATAACATTTTGATTTAGATAATGATCACGCTGCCCACCAATTGAAGTAATTTCTCCAGTGATATCTCTTAAAACCATGGCATCAGAAGCCTTGCTATAATTTACATTTACTTCACCCCAATTTACTCCTGAAGCTCTATTAAGCATTAAAGAGTCTTGAATCTTATAAGCCCATCTTGAATCAGCTTGCTGAGGAAAGTTTTTTTGCATCTCTTTATCATCATCAAAGTACAAAGCATCAAAATTATTCTTTGTATGACTTTTGATATATCTATAATTAAGTTCCACACCTGATCCTCTTTCTGCAATATTTCTCGCTCCTATAGTTATGTCTGAATGATCAGACAATACTGCAAAATAGGGAACAGAAAAATCTATACCATCTGATGAAGATGAGAGAGTGGGTTCAAGAAAACCAGATAGTCGCTCATCAGTTGTAGCAAAAGGCATATATGGAGACTTAAAAACACTTATCCCTTTTATTTCAAGTGTAATATTTTTGGCATAACCTCTGAATGTTTTATTATCTAAACCAACTTCATTTGCTCTAATAAGCCATCCATCAGAATAATTCATGCATGATGATATTTTTGCAGCTTTAAACTGCAGCTTATTATCAAGTGAGCCACTTAATTCATCAAAGCTGACTTTTAAACCTCTATAAGGAAGAAAAATACTCCCATCTTGAATTGCAATATCATTGCGAGATCTTGTAAAAGATCCTTTTTGACCTTGTAAATAAAAGTTCTCTAAAGAAAGTTCTGCATTGTCTGCAAATTCGATTAAGTCTTTATTTTTGCCTATCAGAGCATTCGATGATTGAAGGGATCCGCCTGGAAAATCAATTTGAACATTATTGTTTAAATTTATAGCACTATCTTCACTAAAACTTAACGAATCAGCCTCTATGTTAATCTCATCATTCGATTCCATAACATATTCAGAGTTATAGGCCATACAAGATTCTGCGCTACTATCGTTGATTATAGTTATATAATCTGTGTCATTGTTAGCTTTAAGATAAGGGCTTAAAGTTAGCAATATCAAAATGCCAGCAAATCTAATATTGTTCATTGTATTTATTTTATACCTGTTAGCTTAGAAAGCGCATATTTACGAAAGTTCTGTTTTAATTTAATTTCTAATTAGAAATTAAATCTTCTAAATCTTGCAGACTATCTTTTCCAAAAAATATCTCTTGATCATTAACAAGAAAAGTTGGAATTCCAAATGCACCTTTTTCAACCGCCATGTTGGTATTATTGATAAGCTCATCTTTAACAGCCTGACTCTGTGCGGCATCTAAAAGCTTTTGAACATCAATATTATTAGATGTTGATAAAAGATTTAAAAAGATTTCTTGATCTCCAAGATTAAGACCTTCTTCCCACATACCCTTAAAGACTAACTCTAGATAATCATCAAAAACATTTAATAGCTTTGCAGCTATGGCACCTCTTTGAAGTTGCAGAGTCATAATGGGGAAGAATGGATTCATAGCAAATTTCTCTAAACCATGTTTTGTAATAAACCTTGAAATTTCAATGTTTTGATACTCAAGTTTATTTGTGATTCCGTTAAAAGCTAACATTGGTGCTTGGTTATTTGTAAGTTTAAAGATGCCACCTAGCAAGCATGGAATGTAATTAAAATTTGTTCCGGTTCGTTTTTCAATGCCTGGAATTACTTTATGACATAAATAAGCATTTGGACTAGCAAAGTCAAAGATAAAGTCTATTTTCATTTTTATTAAATATTTTGTTAAAGTTAATATAATTGATCAAATACTATACAAGTTTATAACTCATATGAAAAATAACACAGAATATTCAGCGATCATTATTGGTGCAGGCGCATCAACAGGAAGCGCATTAACAAAAAAATTTGCCAAAGAAGGCTATAAAGTCTGTCCAGTTCGAAGAGGTACAAATACTTCTGAATTACAAAATCTAGAAGATAGTATTAATCAAGACGGTGGCTGGGCTAAAGGTTTTGCAGTAGATGCAAGAGATGAAGATTCAATTATTAACCTTTTTAAGGAAGTTGAAGAGGAAGTCGCACCAATTGATGTGGTTATTTTTAATCCAGGAGCTAATGTTTTTTTCCCTATTGAGGATACTACTGCCAGGGTCTACAAAAAGGTGTGGGAGATGGCAGCTTTTGCAGGATTTTTAACAGGAAGAGAAGCAGCAAAATATATGAAACCAAGAGGGCATGGATCTATTTTATTCACTGGCGCAACTGCATCTATTAGAGGAGGCGCAGGATTTTCTGCCTTTGCAGGAGCAAAGTTTGCATTAAGAGCACTGTCTCAAAGCATGGCAAGAGAATTAGGACCTCTGGGAATTCATGTAGCACATATCATCATAGATGGAATGATTGATACACCATGGATAAAAGAAAATTTTCCTGATGCATATGCACTGAAGGAAAAAGACGGTATCCTAAGTCCTGAAAAAATTGCAGAAACTTATTGGAATGTTCATTCACAAGATAGGACTGCATGGACACAAGAACTAGATCTCAGACCATATATGGAAAAATTTTAAGAGGAAAGAATTATGAATTTAAAGGACAAAGTAATATTTATTTCTGGCGGAAGTAGAGGTATTGGATTAGCTATGGCAAAAAAAGCCGCTGAAGATGGGGCAAAGATTGTTGTTGCCGCTAAGACAGCAGAACCACATCCTAAACTTCCAGGAACTATATTCACCGCTGCAGAAGAAATAATAAATGCTGGAGGAGATGCGCTTCCAATGGTGTGTGATATTAGAAATGAGGATAATGTTCGCGATGCAATAAATAAAGCAGTTGAACATTTTGGTGGCATTGATATCTGTATTAATAATGCCTCAGCAATTCAACTAACAAATACCCTTGACACTTCTATGAAAAGATATGATTTAATGCATCAGATCAATGGGCGAGGGACATATATGGTTAGTAAATATTGTCTACCTCATTTATTAAAAGCTGATAATCCACATATCCTTAATTTAGCTCCACCATTAGATATGGATCCAAAATGGTTTGGTGGCCATGTTGGATACACAATGGCTAAATACACCATGAGTATGTGTGTATTAGGTATGGCTGCTGAATTTAAAGAGCAGGGCGTTGCTGTAAATGCTTTGTGGCCAAGAACAGCAATTGCAACTGCAGCAGTTCAGAACCATTTAGGCGGTGATGAGATTATGCGGTTATCAAGAAATGTAGATATCATGGCAGATGCGGCATATGCAATTTTAACCAAGGATTCCAAAGAATTTAGTGGAAATTTCTGCATTGATGATTTGGTTTTACATGAAGCAGGAGTTACTGATTTTACAAAATATGCAAATGTTCCGTTTGCAGAATTAATGCCTGATTTTTTTGTTCCTGATAACACTCCTATTCCAGATGAGGTAAAAAACAGTTAGTTTGAAAGAGTCAGAAGTAATAGACCTGGCTGCTCATTGCAGCTATGAATGCGAAAGAGCTGTGGCTTTAAAATTAGAGGCCAGTGGTCGCGAGTACTGGAGGCTAATACATGAACAAAATAGTTTTGTATTGTGTTATTTAGATAAATCGATTGGCAATCATGATCAATTTTGTTACTTATCTCAATTTTTTGAAAATCAAAACATAAATGCTTCTAAAGTATTAATACATAGACCTGAATTGGGAGTTACTATTCAAGAGGATTTAGGCAATGATGACTTGCTTGAAATTTTAAATGATTCTAATAGAACTGATCTGATTCATAAAAGTTTAGATTTATTAGTTAGAGTTCAAGAAATAGAAAACCTAAACATACATAGGCTTTTAAAATCTGCCTTGTTAGAACAAATAAATCTTTTTAGTGAAGTATTTTGCCGAGACTTTTTAGAAATCAATCCAGATGAGTCAATTAAAGATTTATCAATTGGGACAATAGAAAATATTGCAAAACAACCATATTTAAATTGTCATTTTGATTTTGAAAGAAGAAATTTAATTGCATCTCAAGATAGAACTCTGAGTGTTATAGATTTTCAAGATCTTTGTATTGGACCAATAGGTATAGATCTTGCAGGTATTCTACTTGATCATTATGAACCGTTTGATAAGAATTTTGTTAAGCAATCTTTAGAATTTTACAAGAATAAATCTGCGTTGAGTCTTGATGAGGATGAATTATATGAATGCTTTAGATGGGGCGGTATTCAAAGAAATATGAGGATTCTAGGTACTTTATCGAGGTTATACTTGGAGCAAAATAGATCATTTAGATTGAATGATTTAACTATGATTTTAGATAATTTAATAAATATTATTCCTGGTGGATGGAGCTGTAAAGATTACATGATTGAATCTATCCAGCCTCAATTAGAAAAGAGGTTAGCGTTGATATGAAAGCAATGGTTCTTGCTGCAGGAATAGGAAAAAGACTTTTACCGTTTACTAAAGATATGCCAAAACCGCTTATTAAAGTTGGTGCGGAAACTTTACTAGATAGAAATATTAAGAAGCTTTTTAGGTTGGGAATATCAGAGATTGTTATAAACGTATCTTATCTTGGAGACATGATCGAAAAACATTTGGCACAAAATTATAAGAATGAAAAGATTACTGTCATCAAGGAGCAATGCATCTTAGGAACCGGCGGAGGTATTTTAAATGCTATAGATCATTTTTATGAGAACCCATTTATGTTGATTAATGCAGATACTTACCATGACATTCCCCTTGATAAATTACCTGTTGATATTCAGTATGCGCATTTAGTAGGGGTTCGCAATCCTGAGCATAATCCTGAAGGAGATTTTTCACTAGAGGGTGATCAAGTTTTTATTTCCCCATCTTCAAATAAGCTTACATTTGCAGGTATATCTATAATAAATCCTATAGTTTTTAAAGAAGGTAATTTACCCAAAGCACCATTTGATATATGGAACTTTGTATTAAAAGATTTAATAGCACAGAAAAAGATTACCGGGGAAAAAGCAGACTCTCTTTGGATTGATGTTGGATCTCCTGAGCGACTTTCTCTTGCCATTAATGCAGATAAAGATGAAAATTAAACTATGAGTGACAACAAATACATAATTGCGCCCTCAATACTATCGGCAAACTTTGCAACACTTGGTGAAGAGGTGGAGAATGTAATGCAGTCTGGAGCTGACTGGGTTCACTTTGACGTTATGGATAATCACTATGTGCCTAATTTAACTATAGGGCCTATGGTATGTAAGTCCCTAAGAGATTATGGAATTAAGAATTTTATCGATGTCCACCTCATGATTGAGCCTGTAGATGAACTAGCTGCTGATTTTATTAAAGCAGGAGCAGACCTTATTAGCTTTCATCCAGAAGCCACAAAGCACGTTCATAGATCTATTAATGCGATTAAAGATGCAGGTTGTAAAGCTGGATTAGCTATCAATCCTGGAACTTCTCTTAGTGTGCTTGATGATGTGATTGAAGAGCTAGATCTTGTTTTGCTGATGAGTGTCAATCCAGGCTTTGGAGGTCAAAGCTTTATCAACGGAACTCTTAACAAGATTGCTAAAGTTCGTAAAATGATTGACGCAACTGGAAAAGATATTAAATTGGAAGTTGATGGAGGTGTTAATTTAAGTACCATTGCTGAAGTTGCTAAAGCGGGTGCTGATACATTTGTTGCAGGTTCTGCAATTTTTGGCACTGACAATTATGAAGAAACCATCACAAATCTACGCGCACAAATTTCTTAAATTTTTATTTATTTGTAGTATAGCTTTACCTGTATATGCAGATCCAAAAGTTATAAACTTAAAGACAATTTTGCCTAACATAGAGGTAGCAGATAATTTCTCCTCCAGAAGAAGAGGTTTAATGTTTAGGTCATCCCTTCAATCAAATACTGGCATGCTTTTTATTTGGGAAGACTATGCAATTAGATGTATGTGGATGAAAAATACTAAGATTCCTTTAAGCATAGCTTTTATGTCAAAAGAAAAAGAAATTTTAGAGATTTATGATATGGTTCCAATGTCTGAAGCAAGTACATGCTCAAATAATAAAGTTGCTTTTGCTTTGGAGGTAAATAAGGGTTGGTTTGAAGAACATAATATTACCAGCGGACACATTTTAGACTTTTAATATGATAACTAAAAAAGAGTATATTGATTATGCTGAATCAGGCTATACAGTCATTCCTTTATCAAGGGAGACTGATAACACCGGAGATTCACCAATTTCTTTATATCTAAAAATTGCAGATCAACAAAACACCTTCTTGCTTGAATCCGTAGAGGGTGGCGATAAGTGGGCTCAATATTCAATCATCGGCTTTGATTGTAAAGACTCTATTAAGATTTCAGGCAATAAAGTTGAAACTAAAATTAAAGGCATTACAGAATCTTTCTTCTCAGAAGATCCGTTAAGCAGTATTCAAAAAATAACATCTCAAGACTCCGCTCCTGAGTTAGATGGCATGCCAAGATTCTATGGAGGTTATGTTGGGTTTTTTGCTTATGAAAGTGCCCAATATGCTGAGACTAAAATTGCTAATTTAGAGCCTAAGGATTCTAAATTTAAAGATCACATGCCAGAAATCTTTTTGATCAAAGCAGAAAGACTTATTGTGTATGACAACTTTTCTAATTCAACAAAGATTATTTTTAATGCAAATCCACAAAAGCTTTCATACGAAGAATCTCAAGACGAATTAGACAAAATTCAAAGCTTAATCAATAAATCAATTGAGATACCAGATGATAACTTTAATAATCCAACAGGCGATCTAGAATTCAAATCAAATTTTTCTAAAGCAGATTATCTACAGTCTGTTGAAGTCGTTAAAAGTTATATAAAAGATGGAGATGTTATGCAGGTGGTCTTAGCGCAAGATTTTAGCTCAGATTTTCTTGGAGACCCATTTGTATTATACAGAGCTATTAGAAAGTTGAACCCATCTCCATATTTATACTTTTTAGATTTTGAAGATTATCAAGTAGTAGGATCATCTCCTGAAATTCTTATTCGATTAGAAGACGAAGAATTAACTCTTAGGCCGCTTGCGGGAACAAGAAAAAGAGGCAGCTCGGATGAAGAGGATAATTTAAATGAAAAAGACTTATTAAATGATCCAAAAGAAATAGCTGAACATTTAATGTTAATTGACTTAGGGAGAAATGATGTTGGTAAAGTTTCTAAAATTGGATCAGTAAAAGTCACAGATAAGATGATCATTGAGAAATATTCCCACGTAATGCATATTGTCTCAAATGTTGTAGGCAGTATTAGCAGCGACTTAAACTACATCGATGCTTTAAAAGCATCATTGCCTGCTGGCACTTTATCTGGAGCGCCAAAAATAAGAGCAATGGAAATTATTCATGAATTAGAACCAAGCTCAAGAGGTATCTATGGTGGAGCTATTGGATATATATCTTGGAATGGGAATATAGATACTGCTATAGCAATAAGAACTGCTGTTATCAAGGATAATATTATTCATGTTGGCGCTGGTGCTGGCATAGTTGCTGATTCAGTTCCGGAAAATGAATGGCTTGAATGCAAACAAAAATCTAAAGCATTTGTTGATGCAATGGAAATGATTTCATGATTTTAGTTATAGATAATTATGATTCTTTTACTTATAACTTAGTTCACTATATTGGTGAGCTTGGTGAAGAGGTAATTGTTAAAAGAAATGATGAGATATCTATTAAAGAAGTAGAATTGCTTAATCCTGAGAAGATTGTTATTTCTCCAGGACCTTGTACCCCAAATGAAGCAGGTATATCTATTGAGTTAATTCAAGTTTCTAAGGTTCCAATACTTGGAGTTTGTTTAGGACATCAATCTATAGGAGCAGCATTTGGCGGCAATATTATTAAAGCCCCTCAGATATTTCATGGCAAATTGTCAGAAATAACTCACAATAAGAAAAATCTATTTAAAGGTATTGAAAGTCCTTATTCAGTCGTTAGATATCACAGCTTAATTATTGAGAAAGAATCTTTACCAGATGAACTAGAGATAACATCTGTACTCAAAGATAATACAGATGTCATTATGGCAGTACAACATAAAGAGCGTCCGATTTATGGAGTGCAATTTCATCCAGAATCAATAGAGACCGATTTTGGTAAAATGTTAATTCAAAATTTCCTTACATTATGATTGAAGACATTCTGCACAAACTAACAGCCAAAAAACATCTTACATCTAAAGAGATGCAATTAGCTGTTGAAAGCATAATGACTGGCGAAGTCGCTGATGATGATATTGAAAAGTTCCTTTTAGCTCTCAACTATAAAGGAATCAAAGAGGTAGAAATAACTGCTGCTGCTCAAGTGATGAAAGAGAAATCTCTTAGATTTAATTTAGGAGATGGCAGTCATATAGATACATGTGGTACTGGCGGCACAGGACTTCATACATTTAACTGTTCTACTGCCTCATCTTTTGTAGCTGCAGCAGGCGGGGCAAAAATTACTAAACATGGTAATAAAGCTATCTCAAGCAAGTCAGGAAGTGCAGACTTTTTAACAGCCGCTGGTGCGGACATTGGCCATGACAGAGATAAGCTAGAAAAAGTTTTTGCTAAAGTTGGATTTATATTCTTGTTTGCACCTCTTCATCATCAGTCTATGAAATATGTGATGCCAGCCAGACAACGTATAGGTCAAAAAACAATATTTAATTTATTGGGCCCACATACAAATCCCTGTGGAGCTAAAAGACAAGTTATTGGCGTTTATGATAAAAAACTTCTAAAAACTTTTTCAGAAGTATCAAAAAATTTAAACATGGAGCATGTGTTAATTGTTCATGGTGATGATGGTTTAGATGAGATAACCATTACTAGTTCCACAACTATATCTGAACTTAAAGATAATAAAATTAATCAGTTTGTAATATCACCAAAAGATTTTGGACTTTCAACTTCAAGCCTTGATGATATAACAGCTCAAACTCCTGAAGAAAGTTTACTCCTTGTTCGTGAGGCATTTGCTGGTCAAAAATCTGCTGTTCAAGACATGATTGCACTTAATGCTGGAGCTGGTCTTTATGTTGCAAGACAAACTAGTTCTATTGCTGATGGAGTGGAGCTAGCTTTTGAATTGATGAATAATGGAAAAGCGTCTGAAAAGCTTTCTGCCTATGTAGAGGTATCAAATAGCTAATGACGATTTTAGATGACATAGTAAAAAATACTACAGCTAAATTAACTGAAAAAAAGGCAGCACTACCCTTAGAAGAAATTAAATTACAGCTTCGTAAATTAAATCTTCCAAAAGGTAAATTTAAAGAAAATCTTATTGGAAAACCTGAGGCTATTATTGCAGAAATAAAAAAAGCTTCGCCAAGCGCTGGAATTATTAGTGAAAACTTTGATCCAATTAAAAAAGCTAAGGAATATGAAACCTTAGGAGCAGCAGCATTATCTATTCTTACAGAAGAGGATTATTTTTTAGGACATAATCAATATCTCAAGGATGTTAAAGCAATCACAAAATTACCTATTCTTAGAAAAGACTTTATGGTTGATGAGTATCAATTATATGAAGCTAAGCTCATAGGAGCAGACTGTATTTTATTTATTGCTAGCATACTATCAGATGAAAAAATGACTGATTTTGTTGCTCTTGCTAAAGAGCTTCAATTAGATTATTTAATTGAAGTCCATGATAAAAAAGAACTTGAAAGAGTTGCACATTTTCATGATGCATTAATAGGAGTTAACAACAGGAACCTTAAAACATTTGAGGTAGATATCAATAATTCAATTAATCTAAGAAAATCTTTTTCAGGTAATAATATCTTTATTGCTGAATCTGGAATTAAAAATAGAAAAGATATGGATTATTTAAAAGAAGAGGGCATAAAAGTATTTTTAATTGGTGAAAGTCTTATGCGAGGAAATTTTTAAATATAAGCGCTTGTTGATGTCATTAATTTAGCTGTATATTTCATTATTTTCTTTGCAGGAATTTGTAGTTCTTCACCACCATTATCAACAGCTTGCTGAGCGTGAAGGTCTTCATCTTCCCGCATTGTTTTTAATATCTCAATTGTTTCCTTATCTTTAGATGAAATTCTATCAAGGTGACCATCAATATGAGCAACAACTTGTTTTTCAGTTTCTTCTACAAATCCCAAGCTGACTTTTTCACCAAAATTTCCAAAAAAGGCTCCAATAGCAAAAGATCCTGCATACCATAAAGGATTTAAGATCGAGCCATTACCATCTAGCTCATCTAAACGCTTTTTACACCAAACAAGATGATCTGTTTCTTCTTCTCCAGCTTCAATAAGATGTTTTTTTATTTCAGGGTCCTTGCAGACTAAAGCTTGACCACGATACAGAGCTTGAGCTGCAACTTCGCCTGCTAAATTAACGCGCATCATTTGAATAGATAACTTTTTCTCTCTCTGACTAAGCACTTCTGAATTTTTCTCAATAGGATCAGGAGGATAAGGTCTATCCGTTCCAGATTTTTTATTTGATAACGTCTTAAGCGCTATATCAAATTCGTTAACAATATTATCTATAAAATTCATTCAATACCCTTAAAACCAATATCATTTCTAAAAAATGCTCCTTCAAAAGAAACTGTATCCACTAAATTATATGCTTTAGTTTGAGCCTTTTTCAAATCGTCGCCTAATGCTGTTGCGCAAAATACTCTGCCACCAGAGGTAACAACCTTATCGTGATTGAGCTTAGTTCCTGCATGGAATAATTTCATATCACTATCATTTAAAGACTCTATAGTTACTTCAAAATTTGAATCGTAACTTTCAGGATAACCTTTACTTGCAATTACAACACCACATGCATGCTTTTCAGTCCAATCAATCTTATATGAATCTAATTGATCATCAATTGCAGCTAGACATAATTGGACTAGGCTAGATTTTAATCTTAGTAAAATAGGCTGTGTCTCAGGATCTCCAAATCTACAGTTGAACTCAAGAACTTTTAACTCACCATCTTTAATCATTACGCCAGCATAAAGAAATCCTAAGTAAGGTGAGCCCTCAGCTATCAAGCCCTGCATGGTTGGATTCATAACCTCATCAATAATCTTTTGATGCATTCGAGCATCGACAATCGGAGCAGGGGAATAGGCTCCCATACCACCTGTATTTAAACCAACATCACCTTCACCAACAGCTTTATGATCTTGACTGGTAGCAAGCGAAACAATTTTATCTTTACTTACAACAGCGATAAAACTAGCTTCTTCACCTTCCAAGAAATCTTCAATAACAACTTTGTTACCTGCTTTTCCAAAAGCTTGATCTTTAAAAATATCTTCTAATGCGGTTTGAGCTGCATTTACATCTGCACAAATGATAACTCCTTTGCCAGCAGCTAAACCATCAGCCTTAACTACAGTAGGGTAATCAATATTATTTATATACTCTCGTGCATCATCATAATTATCAAATGATGCATATGCTGCAGTTGGTATCCCATACTTTATAAAAAAATCTTTAGAGAAAGTTTTAGAACCTTCCAATTGAGCAGCCGCTTGAGATGGACCAAAAGTTTTTATATTTTTACTTTGGAGATAATCTGCAAGGCCATTTACAAGTGGTTGTTCAGGACCAATTATTACAAGACCAATATTCTCTTTAAAGCAAAACTCTTCTAATGCCTGAAAGTTGTTTACATCAATAGATACATTACATAATTTTTCTTCTAGAGCGGTTCCAGCATTTCCTGGGCATACAAATACTTTTGACACTTCATTATCTTGGGCTGCTTTCCATGCAAGAGCATGTTCTCTTCCACCCGATCCAATTACTAATACTTGCATTAGTGACGAAAGTGCCTCATGTTTGTATAAACCATAGCAATATTATTTTCATCTGCAGCAGCAATAACTTCTTCATCCCTAATCGAGCCACCTGGCTGAATAATAGCCGCTATGCCACTTGAAGCTGCTTTATCAATCCCATCCCTAAATGGAAAAAATGCATCTGATGCCATAACAGCCCCTTTGACTTCTAAACCTTCTTCTTTAGCTTTTAAATTTGCTATATCTGCACTTATAACTCTACTCATTTGCCCAGCGCCAATACCAATTGTTTGTTTATTTTTTACATAGACAATAGCATTTGATTTAACGAATTTGGCTACTTTCCAGGCAAACATTAGGTCATTAATTTCATTTGGACTAGGCTGCCTTTTAGTTACGCATTTAAGATCTTTTTCCGGAACTATTAATGCATCATCACTTTGAATTAAGATACCCCCAGACACTTTTTTAATAACACCTGGGTATGGATTATCTTGATCAATATCAACTTTAAGGACTCTTATATTTTTCTTTGATGCAAAAATTTCTAAAGCAGCTTCTTCATAATCAGTAGCAATAACAACTTCAACAAATTGACGACTATCTATTTCTTTAGCTGTCTCAAAATCTAAAGTTTTATTAAGAGCAATGATTCCACCAAATGCAGATGTTGGATCTGTTTTAAATGCCAAATCATATGCATTAAATATTGAATTAGACTCAGCCACACCACAAGGATTAGCATGTTTAACAATTACACATGCGGGCTTATCAAATTCTCTCACGCACTCCCAAGCTGCATCAGCATCAACAATATTATTATAAGAAAGCTCTTTGCCCTGAATAATTTCAGCATTAGCAATATTTTTATTTTTTAAATTTGCAAATGTAAGCAAACTTGCGGTTTGATGAGGATTTTCGCCATACCTTAATGAGCTTTTCTCGCTAAATATGTAATTAGGCATATCAGATTCATCATTATCTGATAGATAGTTTGATATAGCTAAATTGTAATCTGCCATTGTTGCAAAAACTTTTTGTGATAACTCTTTTCTAAATTCATAAGAAATACCGTCTTGCGATTTCCATTCACTTATAAGCCTTGAATAATCATTTGGATTCGATACCACTGCAACATCTTTAAAATTTTTGGCAGCAGATCTAATCATTGTTGGACCACCTATATCTATTTTTTCTATTGCTTCTTCAAAAGAGCATCCAGAAGCAATAGTTTCTTTAAATGGATAAAGATTCACTATAACTAAATCAATTGGCTCATATCCTCTATCAGATAAAACTTCCATATCTTTATCGCGTCTAGCAAGAATACCTGCGTGAATCTTTGGATGCAGTGTTTTAACTCTTCCATCCATCATTTCTTCAAATCCAGTGAAATCAGAAACTTCAACCACATCCGATGTAATTTTCTGAATGGCTTTATAAGTTCCACCAGTTGACAGAATTTTCACTTTTTGTTCAACAAGAAATGCTATCAAAGAATCTAAATTACTCTTATCAGATAAACTTATCAAAGCTGTTTTAGGTTTTATTGATTTCATTTTAGGAGATCATATTTTTTTAATTTAGTTCTTAAGGTAGCTCTATTTATTCCAAGTATTCTAGAAGCTTTACTTTGATTTTGATTAACAAATTTCATAGTGGCTCTTAATAATGGCGGTTCAACCTCATCAAGAACTAATTTATAAACATCTATAGGCATATTAGAACCAAGCTGACCATAATATCTTTTCATAGCTTTTCTTACTTCCTCTTTAAGAGGTTTTTTAGAATAGTTATCGAATGATTTATTTTTTTTTGCCAAGGTTAAATTATTTATCAAACAGAATTCATAAGTTTACAGTTGATTAAAAAATGCTCAATAGCAATTTAAAGATTTATCAATGTTTTTTTATCATCACCAAGCACAATTTCTTTAATTTCATTATTTTTAAAAATTATTTTTGTACAAGAAGTGTAGTCAGGATAAAAATAAAGCAAATTAGGACTATTTAAAATAGATGAAGTAATGGCATTAATGACCATAAAATGACTAAATATGATTGCATTATTTTTTATCAAAAAAAGCTCCTCAAAAATTTTTTCTCTCCAATCTTTAACCATTACTGGGAGTGCCGATTGATCTTGCAACATAATTTCTTTTAACCATCCTTGTTTTTTATTATTAGGGATATTTTCTGAAGGAATTTCAGAGAATCTTTTATTGACTATCACATGTTTCTTATAGGATTTTGCTAAAGGAGTGGAAGTTTCAATAGCTCTTGCTTTAGGACTTGAAAAAAAATCAAAAGAGCTAAGATCTTCATTTGAAAAAAATTGTATTAGATTCTTGGCTTGCTTTTGACCATTTTTACTCAAGCCAGGATCAATATGATCCCCCCAGCTCGCACTAGCTTCTCCATGCCTAACTAAAAGTAATGTGTGAATAGTCATTTATAGAATTTTAATAGTTATTATAATGATATTGTGAAAACTCATAGAATGTATTTAAAAAATTTAGATGAAGATACTTCAGTATATGAGCTTGATTCCATGCAATCGGCTCATCTTGCAAAAGTATTAAGGATGAAAGAAGGCCAAGAAGTAGAGTTATTTAATGGATCTGGTTTATCTTGCAAGGCAGCTATTGTTGAAATTTCAAAGAAATTTACCAAAGTTCAGGCTACTTCTAGTTTTGTTTCTGAAGACATGCCAACTAAAACCATTACTGCGATAATTCCATTTCTTAAAAAAGACAATCTTTTTTATATGACACAAAAATTAACTGAAATGGGATCAGCAGAGCTGGCATTCTATAAACCCGATAAGCTTGATCAAAGTTTGTTTAAAAAAGACTTATTAAAATTTG